>Ga0123352_10010740_pt1 | contig 14391 bp, 10 predicted proteins | sample TergutLab28metaG_FD_89700 | JGI IMG/M metagenome (GOLD analysis project Ga0123352, IMG submission 89700) | Labiotermes labralis P1 segment gut microbial communities from Petit-Saut dam, French Guiana - Lab288 P1 | ecosystem: Host-associated > Arthropoda: Insects > Digestive system > Gut ... | reverse complement strand
TCCGTAACCGTCCAAAATCGGACACATGTTTATATGAACTTTTTTGATCACAAAGACCTAGGAAATCACCTCCTGCAGTTATGCCCTAAAGTCGTGAAACACCCTGTATATATGTATGTATATCCGTTTATTATACAAAAAAGACTTGGTGCTTAGTTCCAAAAGAACGGAGCAACAGCGCACACAGCCAATAAATCCGTAATGGTGTTGGATATTTTGGGAGAGAGTTTTATTTGCAGGAATTTGCCCCCCCCCCCTCCCCCCAAGCATCGTCCCAACCATTATATTGCAGTTTCTGTAGAGCCTGAACAACTGACAACTATCCACACGCTTTAGAACTGAGAACTAGAACTTCACGAAGTCAATCACACGAGGGCAGGGATTCACAAATGACATGAGAGTAGTTCCATGTTGAGGATCTACAGATTTCAGGCACCACTGTACAAAATGTAGTCTCCAGTTCGCCCGGCATTGTGCACCTCTGCCAAAGAGGACCTTGTTAAAGTGTTTGACAGCAAATTTAAACGGGCCAAAAGGAAGGGGACGGTAAAATAAAGTAAATATGTAATTGTGACACATACTTATGCGATGTGCATGTACTACATTAAGTATTATGTGCTTAACTATACAGCGACGCTTCGGCCTCCCTGTAGATACCACAGTGAATAAGTACCACCTGTTCCCATAACACAGTGATTAAGTTTATTCATTTCACTTTGTCACGGCATCCGTGAAGTGTCAGTGTTGCTGTGAATTGGTTTCACACTGACTAGATACCGTGATGTCCGTCTGAAGTAATACACAATATTACTACAAGGAATAAACATTATTTTCACAAACCATATGCCAGCCTGTCTTGTTTTCAAAAAAATACATTCTATACTGACGTCAAAATTTTCAGCAGTTTACCACCTAGCGTGACATTCCTCAAGAATGACGAGGCAAAATTTAAAGCAACCTGAAGAAAATACCTACACAATCACTCCTTTTATTTTGTAGATGAACTTTTTATGTGTAAAGATGGTTTATAATACCGTTTTTTTGTGTGTGAAATGTTTGTAGTATTTTACACTGTAAATTTGTGTATTTTTTATTTATGACTGTTCCACATCCTGCTGTTTTCATGACACACTGATGGATACATGGAATATGTGTGTGTATGTGTGTGCGCGCGCGCTGGCTGCACCGTTTTCCTTGGCACTGACCGTTCTGGAAGACGTAAGAGACGTGCTCAGTGTCAATAAAAAATGCGTGTCTGTATAATGTTTTCCTTGAAACCGTAGGTCCTGTTATTCCTTTAACGACAAGCATACCATATGTGAGTTGGTAGCGGTGCGGTGATCTTGGTGGTCACCATCCTTTCACTGTATTGTGAGAATGACTGCCAGTTAAGGGAAAGTGAAGCAGTGTAATTTTAGTTGCAGCAGCTGTATTTAACACACATATCTGTAACACAAATGCCTGATCGGCGACTGCCTTCGTTTAGCTAGCACCGCTTTTCAGATAGTACGAGGGTCTTGGTTAAATTTCAGTACTTCTGACTGCTGTTCCCGGAATATGTCTTGAACGCATTTCTCGTAAATGTGCTGTCCAGCTTTAAATGTCATTTTGACGTTAAAATATAAAAAATACGAAGATAATTAATTGTACCTCTCAAGAAGATTTATTATATAGTCTCATGTAGTCCTCCGTTAATTCCAAGGAGCAGGCGTTCAGGTCATTATACCCTATGAAGTGACAAATAAGGTAGGAAGTTCGCGGTTGGTTAGAATTTATGACAAGCGGTCGTTGTCCCATTGGAAGTTAGTATCCTGGCATTCGTTAGGGTGGCTGGGGAAATTAGATATCCAATGGCTCGCCCTGAGGCTCGAATCAGGATCCTTTCCGGCACTTCCTATAAAATTAGATTTTCCATATTTCAGCTTTACAACAATCGTATTCGACATAGACAAAAACGAAACTTACCTGGTGGTGGGACTTGCACAGCATCACGTGGGTTTTCTTGTGTTGAGAAGTGTTGTTTTTGCTACAACACGTGCATAAATTTATCGCTAGGTGTTATTTTGTGAATGAAGGATGCTTCACCGTAAGGTTTTTGTTCCCCTCCTAGGAAAGTTTATATGTTTGGTGCATCCAACTGCCTATTTATCAGGACGTACTAGTGTCAGTCAGCCTGCACATCAGACGCCAACTTTGCATGCGCACGAGGTTCAGAGCGAAGGCCGTGCATGCCTGCTATGCCTAGCGGATACACCTCTCACCAAGGAAATCCGGTTTCGAGACCCGAACTTCATCCATTTCGATCCTCCATATCGTCTCGTCGTTACGTAACCTCAGCTACTGCGCCTTTAACTTATGTAACTGCCGCAGTAGCTGTTAAAATCTTCGACACTTTTCAGTCGTGTTTTTGTTTGGTTGTCCCTTTGTTATTTCGTACAGTTATTTATATTTTTCTTATAACTTTTCTGCGATTTTTTGTTTGCTACATTTTTGCCTTTTACTTCGGTTTAGCATCTTTTCTCTCTTAGTTTTGTTCGTTCTTTATTCCTTCCTGCATTTTTTCCCCTCAGTAGCAGACGAACGTAGTTGCTCAGTTGCATTTCCTGATTGCGGTATGCTGCGTGCCCTAGTCATTTCTAAGTACGGGAAAGTGAAAGGGATGCAGATGGATACTCACTCGCAAATTCTAGGTCGTATTCATGGCCCATTCAGATAACACAGACCGGATTAAGACATATAAATGGAAAGTACTCTTTTCATATCCCTGTTTCATCTCGATGCTCGTAAGACTTTCAGTTAAGGCTGGTGGGGCGTTTGTGAATGAATATAGGTGATTTACTTTCTACACATTTTGGGAGTTCCGGTTCATTTATCTTGCCACAAATACCTTTTTCAAAGTTGTGTAAAGCCGTCGTTTTATACCCTATGTATACAGATCTGATGGATCTACAGCACGGCCGTGCCAAGGCTAAGGCGTTTTGCCGCACGTCTGTATGACGGCGTAGGCCGAGGCTGCACGTGGGATTTGTGGTGTGCAAAGTGGCACTGGGACAGGTCTTTGTGTGTGTACTTCAATTTTCTTCTGAATGTCGTTCCACCAATGCATCCTACTCATTCATATGTCGCCAACACTATAATTTGAGAGGCTGACGTCGTTAAATAGCACAGAAATTGCGCTACAGTATACGACGTGAGGAGGCAGCAATGTCCCGCGTGGACAGAAAGAATATTTCCTCCTATTGTATGCTGATCAGCATTTTATTTACCGTTCTGAAGGAATCTTTCTTTCTGACCAACTTGCCTGTGTGCATTTAATTGCCGAGTTCGATGTAATACCACATGGAAAACTTTCAGTGCCCTGAATACATAATGATTACCAACAATATTCTTAGGGGCTGGAAATCTGAGAATTGGCGGTCTTGGGCGGGGAATTATCGGTTGTATCCAAGCGCCAGATGGAAGCCAACGCCACTGTTCTCCCATCTGCTGTTCTTATTTTAGCCTTGGGGATGCGGACAGATGTAACTCAGCTCCCAGCACGTGTAATAAATGTAAATTCCTTGTTTTTTACGTGTTTAATTGTAGGGTGCTGAGATGATTTTGAGGGAATATCGGTTTCCGGAACAGTACAGATGTGAAGATACGAAGTTTGTTTTCAATGCTACCCGAGAATCTGAATCCCGCAGTAACCAGTTGCCATTAGAGGAAGCAGCCGAGCAATTTTAATATAATTTCAGTCGTTAGTTGGAAATAGGAAAGAAAGAAGTCGCTTTTGAGCGCACCATTTTGTGTGTGTGTGTGTCCCATTCAACTTTCGGCTGGATGAAACACGTAACGTTGGCACTTTTTAATGCCCTACAATGGGTAATAAAACCCTTACGGAGCACGACCTTAAAAGCCAGTAGAGACACAAGCGCTACCTACCAAGCGGCCCGAGATGAAATATGGGATCTTTCCTGTTATAACCCCCCCACGTGTTACTGTACGCGTGTAACCAAGGTTAGACGTCAGGCAAGTCTCTCTTTTCTAACATGCCCCTCTTTAGCCAAAACAAGAGTGGTGGGGTTGTAACAGGGTAGATATGAAGTGTGCGTATCGAACTCAGAGTAACATGCAGCTATCTTGAAGATAGGTTTCCAGTGTTTTGGTGCGATGACTGATAGTCATGGGAGCCAGGCTTATGCCGTTTGGTGCAAGATGATTTCTGTACATACCCAGCTGCTGGTAAGTCAGCAAGTATTAATGCAGTAACAGCGCGACTTTAATGCTGTGCATGACGAATTAACGAATACATAATTTAATGAAGTATTAATGAAAGTAATGCCACAGTAACGCCAGTCTCAGTAGCCGCACGGTCTAAGGCGTAGGTCTGCGGCCGCTCGCCTGCAGAGATAGTGGGTTCGAATCCTACCGGGGGCATGGATATTTGTCTGTTATGAGTGTTGTGTGTTGTCAGGTAGAGGTCTCTGCGACGAGCTGATCACTCGTCCAGAGGAGTCCTACCGACTGTGATGAGTCGTTGTGTGTGATCAAGAAACCTCAAGAATGAGGAAGCCATGGCCCGCGTTGGGCCGCAGCGCCACAAAAAAAAAAGGCCACAGTAACAGTACTGATAGTTTCGTAGGGTTTGCAGTCTCTGCATTTAGAAAGCGGGTACTACGTGTACCTGCTTGGAACTCTTTTTTTTTTTAACCCGCAGCTTTTGATTTATTCTCATGGCAGAAATGAACAATAAACGATACCTCCGAGTGGCCTGGATCTGTATTCAGTGCGTGATGCGGACATCTGACGTATGTGAGAAGAGACAGGGATCTCATCCACACAATTGTACATTTAGTCCCTCTTGTTCTGTTGGGCCTTAGTGTTGATATTATTCAAGACAGCGTAATAATAGTGTTACTGGCAAGCCGATCATACCAAGGTGCTCCATTGATGGTCAGTTAATGTCTGTGCGCCGCTTACTGGTAACAGTAGGCTAATTGAATGAAACAGGGTGTAGAGTCAGATAACACACGATTCGACAGTGCAGGTTTGGATGAAGGAACTCGCGTAGCAGCTGTGTATGAAACGTGTTATCGTCGAGTTAGGATTGGCATTGAGCATTGGGACCGGTTCAAGGTGCATTTCAGCATTAACAGGGCGTATCCTGTTTCCTGGCCGAGACTTCACCCGGCTGTAACCTAAACACGAAACAGGAATTGTAACCATAGCATCACTATGGATGGACATCCTTACGGGTCGAAATCGCAGCGGGCGCTGCTTGCGTGTGGAGTTGCGTAAAGATCGTAGTTCGTTATATATCCCGTCATTATAAAAGAGCTTGTCAACATTCCGTGCTGTAAGTATACCTAATTGATAGGTCGCGTGTCGTGCTGCTGTGTCTGTTTGGGAGCAATCCGACCAAATTAGTACACCTTGTTATTGCACTGGCATGCGATCAGACGTTTCAGAAGCATTCGTTGGCATTGAAGAAGCGTAAAATTGCCTCTCTGCGTAAGTGTCAAATCATTGAGGTGTAAACGAGGCGTGGAGGAATAGATTGTTGGTTTTTATGTCGTAACTGGATGGGATATACCAGCGTCACGCATCGGTCGCTTGGGACCATCGTTTGATATGGGGCTGCTAGATGTGTCCCGGAGTTGGTCGCGTCTTGGCGGTGAGGATACGGAAATCCGTCCCTCTTCGACAATGACCAGGCCGGCCCGGATCATTCGTGGGCATTCTTCAGTATTCTTCCTAGTGAACTGGCCTAATAGAGATCCATCTGTTAAACAGCGCCTCTACAGGTAAATTCCGGTTTACCTCTAGATGTGTTCTAGAAATGAATTCCCCTTCCCCTCCTTCCCCCCCCCCCCAAAGTAACTCGGAGAATAGCCACGTTAAAATGAATACATTTCCGTATCGACGGTGTTACAACGATATTTGTTTCCACATTAACAAAGTTACAAATTCGAAATATGGCGACTGTCTAGTGTAAATTTCTTTTCTTGATGGAGTTCATCCCTCTTTACTTACAGTAAATCAATGGTAATTTGTATTTGCCTTCAAAGACAATTGTTTGTATTCAGCAATGCTCAGTAATGCTGTATGTTTCGGTATATGCGACCATGTTCGGGCATAAATGAACATGATTTTTAAAAAAAAAGTGAAATGGATGTCGGAATTTGCGAGATTACCATACACTTACCGTAACGTAATATTGGAATGTTACGATAATTGTAAAATTAAAAAAAATGCATGAAAAATATATTGGACTTTTCGAGATTTCGTAAATTTTGCAATTACCATAATCTAATATACAAATGTTAACGATAATTGTAAAATTTAAAAAATGCATGAAAAATATATTGGACTTTTCGAGATTTCGTAAATTTTGCAATTGCCATAACCTAATATACAAATGTTAACGATAATTATAAAATTTAAAAAAATGCATGAAAAATATATTGGACTTTTCGAGATTTCGTAAATTTTGCAATTACCATAACCTAATATACAAATGTTAACGATAATTGTAAAATTTACGAGGTTTCGCAAATTCCAACATGTATTTAACGTATTTTCACTATTTTTTAAATCACGTGCTTTTGTGCCTGAAGATGGCTGTATTGCCCGAAACGTGCAACATTGTTGAGCATTGTTGAATACAGTGAACTGTTGCCTTTGACGGTAAATACCGTTGATTTACTATACAGTTCGCTATTTACGATGTGTAACCAGTTCCGTTATTATATCATTTGTTGCCCGGCATTCTAGCTAGACGATTTAAGGTCTTTTCAGGAGTACTTTATGCATATTTCTTGTTTCGCCGCATCTGAAGTGCCTGTACTGATTTACTGCAAGCGATTTTACAAATCTTGACATCCCGAGCTGTGTTCGTCCGAATGTCCCGCATTCCACAGTTCGTGCATCTACCTTCTGTGCAAGCATTTTCCTGAATACTTTCTTGTCTAATGTTAGCAGTCTTTGTTCTGTCACACTCCTTTAATATTAGCAGTCTGTGTTCGTTTGTACGCGGTGCGAGATGGTATGAGCTTCAGAAAGTGCTGCAGCAGAGAGACCAAGACTTTGGCATGTCGCTCACTCGTCCGTCGGTTTCTCCCCTTCCTGTGGTTTATTGCTGGCACATATCGATTTGCAATTGAAGTCACCCACTGCAACAGCTACTGAAGCCTGTCCGGGGCATGTTTGCCAACTTACAAACTTGATTCTCTTGCCCATCTGATTATAGTAGTGTTTTGGCCTTTATTTCTGTGTTTTCTTAGCATGATTCGAGGTGGCTGACTAGGCGGTTACATAGCAATTCTGCATCGTATTCCATGTAAACTGAAAGTTGCCATAACTCTTTAATTTTGGCCTTTGTCGGACCATAGTACCGGTCACTAACCGAAGTCGAATTTGTTACGATTGTCACGATTCGTTTCAGGGCTTAGAAGAGCCCCTGTGACATGTTTTTTTTTCTCTGAGATGGTTTACGACGTACGGCTCTGTTAAATCATGCTGTTCGTGAGGTTCTGTGTTCTTTCCCGAACCCGATGGCCGACAGTTCCTCACCGTATTGTTTACATACGTTTGGTTAGTTCCTGGGAACTGTAGGGTCAGTGTCTTAAAACAAGCCAAGGCCGCTGTCTTGAGCTTTCCGTAGAGAGGCATCACTCCCGCTTGGTGTTGAGTAGGTTCGTGGTTCATATTTCGGCTCAAGAGACCAGTCACCGTAAGTTTTTTTGTTGATTTTTCATGCCCTCGCCGTAAACGCGGAGATTGTACAATCCGGTGTATCAAGAGTTATGATGGAACCGGTGTCAAACAATTTAAAATGTGTATACGAAGCTCCCTGCCAGAAACCTCGGCCTGACCAGACAGTACGAAGCAAGTGAAAAGTACAGCGAAGAAATTGCGGTTCCCTTTTCTGTTGAGAAGTGGAAAAATAAATAACTGGCATTTTAAAAGAGAAGAATTGAACAGGACGTTAAATTACGCCACGGTTTTGTTATCCGTCTGTTTAATCCGAGTAGATACAGCGTGCCGCCGTATTGATCTGGTCAGTACGTGTTTGTTCTTATTTCTGACTGTTATTTTGGTTTAGGTTCCCGTATTTGTTTTTGAGGTCAAGGGTGTACCGCCAACCCGTTCTTTGTTTTCTTTTTCTTTTCACATATTCTGATATAGCAATGCTGTCTAAGCAGCTGGGGCTACATTAACCTTTTGACGCTTAATGTCAACTATAGTGGTCGTACCGCACCGCTAACCTCTAAAGTTGCATTTTATATATTTATTCAGCAAATATAGGTACTGAATATTTTAAACATGGTATATACTGTCCGTTTTTTTCTCTTCAAAATGTTGTTTGTTTCATAATTCTAATAATTTGGTTCCTGTATTATTCACATTTTATATACAGGGTGTGCTAAAATTTAAAAAATAATTCCGGTGCCAAAAGGTTAACTTCGTATGACTTGTGACCATAACGAATTGCGAGTAGGTCAAGATCGGAAAGATGCATTGTGTCGTGTTTGTAAGGTCGTTTGACTTAACGTTTCTTAGTAAGGGCTGGTAAAGCATTGGAAACGCCAGATAACGGATAGTTCGGCAAAGTTTCGTACGCGGACTTCCGTATACACTGATGGAGCATTATTGCTTCACCACCCTGTCGTAGGCAGATGTCGGTCACTTTCCTATGGCTGGCTTATATCTGGTAGTAATCCCATTTTCATGTTGTGTCTGGGACGAGGTATAATCAGTGGAATTGGGATACTCTGTCGCCATTTACATTCTCTTCAGCAGAAATACACTCATCGTTATAGTAATTCTTACTGCTGCTACTGCTAATTATAATAGATACTACTGCCACCACTACTGCTGCTACCAGTACACTACTTCTAGGTACTACTACTGCTACTTATAATAGGTACTGCTGCCACCACTACTATGTACTACCACTACTGCTGCTACCATTAATAGGTACTACTGCCACTACTACTAGGTACTACTACTGCTTCTACTACTAATAAGGTGCTACTATTACTACTATTGCTACTTATATTATAATAGGTACTACTGCCACCACTGATATGTACTACCACTACTGCTGCTACTACTACTAGCTACTACCACTACTTCTACTACTAATAAGATACTACTACTATTACTACTACTACTAGGTACTTCTACCATTACTACTAGGTACTACCATCACTAGGCGATACGACTACTAGATACTATTGCTGCTGCTGCTACCAATAATAGGTACTACTGCTGGGTACTGCTACTATTACTGCTACCACTAGATTCTACTACTGTTACTAATACTGCTTATGCTACTACTACTAATACGTTCTACTGCTGCTGCTACTACTACTAATAGGTACTACCACCACCACCACCACCACCACCAGGGTGCGTGCATGTGTTTATGTACTACGTAGTAACTTGCTCTTTTTAAGTACATACCCGTGAAATATTTCCAGTAACTTGTGTGGATTTTGTTATTGGTAATGCGTTATAAAACGATGTGATAAACCCCGGTAATTTTCTAAAATTTTCTTGACGTTAACGATGTGGATAGTGGAAGCCCTTTGAAATTGTGTGTGTCTGTACGGCTGGTGGTTCTTAGATGGAGCGTCATGATTCTTCTGAGGATGATGTGATAATTACCGTAATTTCGTTTCGACTACGATTTTTATTCCTCGTCTTATAATCTGTACATTTGCTCTCTTTGTGTTTAGTTTCCATGCTTTCTGTTTCTAAGACGCAGTAATAATAGACATCAATATCATCATAATCATCACCATCGTTATTATTAGTGGGTGCTGTGCTTCATAACCTGTTGAACCGACGTAGTGTGCCCCGGTCACATGTTGGTAACGGACTTAGGACGAAGCTTTATTCTTTTGTTTCCCCCACCACCATGCCTATTGTCATTCCCCCGTGTGATTCATCCCCTTGTAGTCGAAAGAACGCAACATTGGCACTAGCAGTAGCCCTTGTGAATTTCATACTAAGAATTGTGTATGTTTTTATACCATTCATTTCGTTACATTCCGTATTTTAAACCAACAAAATGCACCAATTAAAACACAACAAAACACACTGCATGTTAGGGGCCAGAAAATATAAAATACTACGTGCGTGTAACATAAGAGGCTTATTACTGGATGGTGTTGTTATTACATCAATATGGACTGCTGCTTGTTAACATGTGTAATCTAGAATTTTCACATTTTTAAAGACTTTTTTAATTTTTATAGTGGAAGTGAGCGTGACTAGCACCTGAAATACGTACTGGACTTTCGATCCTTTGTTGTTAGTAAACACTCTGAATAATGCCGAAACATGAAGTTGGTACCTCACATGAAATGTGTATGATCTCTTTTATTGTGTTTTAATTGGTGCATTTTTTGGTTTAAAATATGGAATTATACTAAGAATAAATGTGCAGGTATAAGACATGGCACGACCAGTGCATTTCTTCAATACTAGTGGTATTTAATATCGCCTCACCAAAATATTGTACTTTCTGAACACCGTAATAAGTGGTAGCAAGTGCGGCTTAAGTGCTGACGTCATGTGGTGCATACCGTTTTACAAGCGATTCTCGAATTAATGCTCCACGTCAATATTTACGACTGATGTGAAGAAACGTCCAGAAAGAACTTTCAGTGGCGCAGGGGGGAGAAAATGTCACTACAAACATTGCTTTGAAATTAAATGTGTTTTCTTACTGAAGCATCGTGTTTTTGTAATTCAGTCATAGAACCTGCATTCGTAAAACTGGTTTTTAAAGCTCCTGAATTCGTGCTATTATTTCTACGTGTCTGGACTTACAAGGTATGTTATCCTAAAGTGGGTGCCCCATGTGCCAATTTATAGACCCCGTGTTTCTCCACGAGTTAATCAGCAGTGAAGATCTTCAAATGTTTTATAACTATACTGTTTTTATTGATGTTCTTAACATGCGCCCATCCGTGTTACAGAAATGTAGAAACCAGTAGTAATTTAAAGCATGCAGCATTTCCTAGACCTGTATGGGTACCGTTATAACGAAGACGAATTTTATAGATATAAATGTATATTGATACTAACATAGCTTTACATTTTCAGGGTTTTATAGACAGTTCAGTAACCGAAACTACCAGTTGTGGGTAGGTTTCACCCTTTTTATAGGCCACGAAGGCTCTTAGGGTGAGTAGAGGTATAGCTCTACTATTTCTAGGACCTCGGCACTGAATGGGGGTAAGGGCTCAGCCACACGCCCCGGCCGCCTCTACCCCCGGGAAAGACCCGGTACCCATTGTACAGGTTGGGTGGGCCCCAGGGCCGGTCTGGACAGGTGCGGAAGATCTCGTCTCCCACCGGGATTTGATCGCCGGACAGCTACTAGTTATTTATATGGTGATTCAAAAAGATGGACTCATTTGAACAGTAAACGGCGCCTCAACACACGCCAGACAGTTGGTGGTGGTATTCCAAGTTCTCTGCTCGCTCTACGGGTTGACTTGCTTGGGCCACGCTCAAAACTCTCTTGAATTCGTCTCACGTTCTCATCTGATACACGCAAAAACTCTTGTGCTGCATAGTAGCCATTTTGCTCTCAACTGATGCTGCTGCACGGCTGTGCGCTAGGCGAGCGCTCTAATGGTGGTATTTGAAAATTTGTATCTTCGTCTTTCATATGTTATATAGATCATTCACTTACCATGTATAGTTCAGGAAATATAGAAGTACGAAATTGAGTCCATCTTTTTTGAATCACCCTGTATATTGAGAAATTATTATTATTGGAACCCCATTGCGGGTTGTATTGTGGAAGATCATGTATAGCTACAGTATTTAGCTTGAAACTGATACTAGAAAAAAAGGAATGCAGTGTGGAAACATTTCGTTTTTGATTATGATACAACATTTCATCAAGTGAAAAGACACTGTTCAGCATGTTAGATACTTGACCCCTTAATTTGAACGCAAGTAAAGATATACGAACACAAAGAAATAAAAAACAAGACTGGATAACGAAGTGACGCAACCAGTAAAAATTAGTAAAGAAGACTTCAAGGCTGACCTCTCTCAAGCACTATTTGACGTCTACATAAACGGAATACTTGCAGAATGGAACAAAGACAATTCAAAGGGGATGCAAATAACAAGACGTACACGCATAAACCCCTTCCTTTGTAAATCATCAGGTCTAATAGCGGAATCTGATACATGTTTACAAATATCTGTACACAAATTAGGAAATGACATCGATCTATGGACTAATAATAACAACAACCAACAAAACTAAAACAGCGACATTTAAGAGGAATAGACGCAACAAAAACGAGATGGTGATTAATAACAAAAGACAGTCTAACCCGGTTATAACGACATCGTTTTATGCAACACCTCGTTTATAGCGTCAGGTATTGTATGGTACCAGTTAATTCCTCTCTGGTAACTGCAACATTATACATCTCGCTTATAACAACACTCGTTTATAGGACACAGAATATTCGGTACCTTTCTTGACGTTATAACCGAGTTCGACTGTAGTAGAACAAATAAACACGTACGGTTGCTTGGGATGCACAATGTCATACGAAAGAGAAAAACATGTTGCAAACAAATTTAAGCACACCAGACTTCGAATGTACAGCACATTGGCAGTACCCACCCTATTGTACGGAGCACGCGGTTGAGGCACTGCGCTACAATCCGGAAGGTCTTGGGTTCGATTTTTGTTGGGGTCATTGGGATTTGCTATTGACTTTCCTGCCGACCGCACTATGGCCCTGGGGTCGACTCATCCTCTGACAGAAATGAGTACACGGAGGATCTCATGGGGTTCAAGACGGCCGGTACGCAGGGCTGACAAGCTTACCACATTCATGTGCCGATTGTCTATAAATTCTGGGAGCTTCAAACTCCTGGATAGCTTTATCTTTACCCTACTGTACAGCAGTGAATCTTGGGCAATAAAATAGTAAGTCAAATCCAGAATCACAGCAGCAGAGATGACATTTTTTAGAAACCCATCAAAATACACACTCGTTGGCCCCACGAGATCTGAAAATAGTGTGAAATAACTTAAAAATAACCAGTTTTAAAAAGATAAAAAAAAAGACAAACATGAATGGATACGACATTCTTGTAGAGTGGACAGATCAGACTCATTCAGATGCTTATGAAGTACCAGATAGTAGGAGAAAGGAATGCAGAACGCCTTTAAAATTGCTTCTGGATTCTAATATTGATATCGAAAGGGACCGCTAAGTCCCTGAAGTCTTGATGGTGTTGGTGGCGAGTTAGGAATAATCGTATGTGCGAGAAAGTGTTGGGTCCAGAATTAATATTGATGCATCGTTGTTTGGAAGTCTCGAAAAAACCGTTCCATCTTCCTTATTTCCGAACCTGTACGACTATGCTACGTCTGTCGGATCATCACGATTTAGCCTGGTGTCGTATTTCGGCCATATGTCTGCAGACACCAGTATGATCTACTGAAGTGGCCGAGAAGGCGCTGAGTTTGGCAAAGCGAAGGAATTCTTTCTCCCTGCCACGGCTTCTGTGACATCTCTGGTGTTGACCAGGTGCGCTTCGGACTCTTTTCCCAGGGGGTAAAGCGAGTAAGGGCGACGAACATTTTGTAATCTAGCTGAACTGGTATATGCATTTCGCGGACATTCGTTTCAAGCTTTGTGTCTGTCTGCCATACAGGTTTGTAGGTGCGTTGTAAATCGGACATGCGTTATGTGAGAGGGCACTATAAGTAAGTTACATTAGTTCTTTGATGACGTAAGCAGTTATTGTATGTGGTTTTTTTTTGCCATTAAAATCAGCCAGTGTTAAAGTATGCATAAGCCTTAAGGTATGTATTTTGTGGATACATAACCGTGCGTAGCTTACACTCAGGACATTTTTTTCTCCTAGGCTAACGCACACAAAATTTATTTTAAACATTCAGGATTGATGTTAATTGTGAACTTTTCGTGCTTGACTGTGTATGAATATCCACGTGGATAGGCCGGATATCAAATGCGGGTCTTTGAGATGTTACGAGACCAACATGAACAGCTGCAAGGTTGAAAATGGCGTCATATACGTACCACATGTTCAGGAAGTAGTGGACATTTATAAGCAATGAAAGTTCCTTTATCCGGAACTTATTTCGAGTTATTTTCAACGTCGCATTTTTTTCGTACAACCCATTGCTATTTTACACCTATTTCTATCATTCCTGTAATTTTCAGTGCATTAGGTTAACACAATCCTGTTAGTCTTATTTTCGCTACACAGTGTTACGGGGACCGCGGTAGCACAGTGGTTAAGGTGCTGCGCTACAAATCGGAAGGTCGCTGGTTCGATTCCAGATGGTGTCATTGGAATTTTTCATTGACATAATCCTTGCGATCT
>Ga0123352_10010739_pt1 | contig 14391 bp, 10 predicted proteins | sample TergutLab28metaG_FD_89700 | JGI IMG/M metagenome (GOLD analysis project Ga0123352, IMG submission 89700) | Labiotermes labralis P1 segment gut microbial communities from Petit-Saut dam, French Guiana - Lab288 P1 | ecosystem: Host-associated > Arthropoda: Insects > Digestive system > Gut ... | reverse complement strand
TTGCGCTGACCACGTGACACCCCTCTATCCGCAAAAGTTGGCACTAACTTCGCCGACCGGCGGCGGCCGCTCTGTCGGTATAGTTCGCGTGCGGACTAAGGCCACGGAGTTTTTTTTTTTAACTGTACTGTACAAGTTGCACAGCGTAAACTGACTGGCTACTGTCTACACGATCGAGATTCGATTCCAGGCTTAAGTTTCTTTTTCTTCAAGACCGTTCCGTATCCGCAGGTAAAGTGGATTGGCGAGTCTAACCATCTGCATCTGTTAAACTGAGTTAACTTCCACGCTCCTATACGCCTTCACGGCATGGCAGATGGTCAGCTACCTTTTATAGGATATAGAAAGTAATCTTTTACTAAGACCATAAATAATGAATGGGGTGGATCTGGGAGGAAGCCGACAGAAGAATTCTTATGGCACTGCCCAGTCACTTATTTAATGGTACCGTAGAAAGCTATGCAAATTAGTCAGTATATCCCGTTTCTGGGCGAAAATAAACTATTCTGATGATGGGGTGGCAGGAACGTCTGAAACGTCCGTACACTTCCACCAGACTACTGGCGTCACATTTCACAATACAGCAGTCTTCAAGGCAACACGAAGCAAACTTGTATTTGAACTTCGAGGCTCTCGATAAAAAAAAAAAACTCCAGGCATTTTGTCATATTCAAAATTTAATTAAAATCCGAACAAAACTATGCCAACATAGACTGCGTTGCACGCTCTGTTCATAGCACCCAGTCTACCCGTACTTGGCACAACTAAAGACAATACCAACCGGACACTGGAGAGCGCTGAATACACGTCACATAATTGGTGACATCATGCAAAATGGCGACAAAAACAAACAAGGTTCACGAACGTGAGACTTTTCACGTACATCTCCGAAGTATGCATACTACACAACCGTTTCGGATTCTTTCATAGTTGTGTTGATATACACATACATTCCTTTTCCTTCATGAGAATTTTTACGATATTTTATACCAACAAGAAAATCTAAATTAACTCGACGAACCCCTTTCCACAATACTTTTGACTTAACCAGCATTTCTACCAATTACGGTAGAATAATCATTCCCACCAAAAAACAATATATAATTCACAATTCCCAGTTCTCGGAACATTGAGTCAATTTCAAGCAACTCGCGCAAAACAATCTTAATAACGTAACTCCCAAATTCAGTAAACCATCATGCGTCGTATATCACTACACCGTAATTCGCGACTTCTTTTCGTCATCCCCGTCACATGCTGCGTCTATTTCTAATTAATTACACAGAGAATAATAACGACCTTCACTCCATAAATTCTTTTCTTCATTCACACCAAATCAAGTTCGCTGCGATCAGATCCTACAACGATTTCGGCACCATACTCTGGCCACGGAAAGAAGCTCCATGGATGGTGCAGGTGCCTAAGTTAAGGGCTTTCCCGCATGGCTACTGCTGTATTACCCTGCAACCAGCTCTGGCCTATGTCAACTGGCCCAAAACACTTGTTCTTATTGAAGGTCGTGATTCCAACACTCCAGGCAACACATCTACACGGCCGTGTCTGTGTGTGTGTGGGGGTGGAAGTACGGAAGTATGCTTGAGTGGGAACAGCTCAAGGCAGATAAAGAGAGCACTGACCTATGGAGCGCGTGTGTCCTGTCAGTGAACATACTTAACAATAAAGATCTTTCCATTCACATGCTAAATGACACATATTGACAAGATTTAAACCTGATAAGTTTGGCTTCACCCCCACTAACAGAATCATATACGAAAATAGAAAGATCATTACACCAATGAAGAGACGTACTTACCTTACAACAAAGGATAACACAATGAAAGTAGTGGGCAATAACAAGTGAACTGCAAATAAAAATAAATTAATAAAAATTAGGAACTGCAAGTCGGACTTTTAACCTGAAGACAGCGAATGTGATGCATGTCGAAATGCAGGAACGGCTTCAACATATGATGCACGTAACTCCCAAGGCTGAAGTTAAATAATATGGAATCCTTCTGCTCATGGGAAAGGAATGGGCAGGGCTTAAATAACAACAATCACACGAACATTCAAAGTTATTTTAATACCGATTGTAAGGGGCAGTGACAGTCAACCAGCCATACATCTTACTCCCCCACTCCACCAAAATATGGAGGGGGGACACAACAATGAAACAAACAAGTTGTCAATAATTTAAACATACATGTGCAACAAACCCTGAACTGCTGAGTGTAGGATGTGACAGGAGGGCTGAGAAGCTGTCTGAAACCATTACTCTCCTAAAAATGTTATCACTCCATGGGGACAACTTTGTAGTATGACTGTTGGATGCCAAATGTGCAGATTCTGTACAGCTGCACTAGGGAATTTTGTCTTTGAGTATTCCAATTTTCTCCCATTAATCATCACTGTGGTGATTGTACTATTTCTTCACCACTGCCCCAACCCACACGTGATGGCCTGACCGTCATGCCTCTGGTCCTCAGATGGGGCTTCACATTTCATCTGACACATGCTCAGAGTATGGTAATATTCAGTAACCAAATCTGTGTTAAGTTCAACTCGATAGATGTATGAATTTATGCTATAGACGATCCATATTTTGGAATCATTTGATCTTTGGACTTTGTCCCTTGTCCTGCATTTCAAATGAAAGATTTATCTGAAACACAAGACAATGGACAAACGCCAAAGAACGAATGATTCCAAACGTAACATGCCGTCAACCATCAGAATTGTATAAGAACTGTATAATCAACCTTACTTAGATATACAGTCCCTTTTGGTGTAAGTTTAGATTTAGAATGAACAGCACAAACATATTTTCTACCATCTCAAGACAGTTCAAGCTAACATGTGGCTTTCTGATAATATACATTAAAATTACAGACTTCCTCTCTGCACTTGCTTCAACACGTAATTTTAATTCCTAGTGCTCGATGAATTCCAATGGATAAAACAGAATTGGCAAGACAATTAACTGTGAGTTCGAACAGCTGCCAAACCATCTACCATTTTCTGTCAGGTGTGAAGATAACCACCAGATACAGGCCATAACATCAGACCTGCAGATATCTTGGAACATCAGGCACATATCATAATTACCTCATAATGTTCAACAACTTACAAACAACTGATCTAAAAGTAGAATAAAAAATGTGAAGAAACCTGAGTAGGTATTATCAGATGGACCTACAAAAGCACAGTAAACAAAATGAGGCGATTCAGATTGATGGTATTTGTACGGTAACAGCATGGAAAAAGCTTGTGATCTAGGGTACAGTCCAAATCCTCAACACCCATCTCCGCAACATGTACAAGGAATGAATGAAACATACAAACATTTGTGCAATCTGGCTTTACCAAAGTCATCATGTTGGAGTAAAATCTGCACTATCAAAACCAGAAGAGCCACCCAAAATAGTAACTTACAATTGAATCACAAAAAAGAACATACTATTCCATAACTGCCATCACAAAACTGCAAAAACACAATATGCATACTGGGATCAAAAACAATTAAGCCATGTGACAGTTGATGGTAGGCATACCATTAATCCTCCATGTGTCTGCAACAGGGCATAAAAACCTGGTTTTACTTGTTTATTTACGAGGTATACAATGCCAAGACAACTGCAAACTGTGAATCACCTTCCAGTATTTTTGGTGCATTCAGAAGTACATGCCATGAGGAAATGTGGAAATGCAATAAGAAACAGTGAAGGTGGCTGACATTCAAACCTAGCCATCTCCCACATGCACACCATGTTGAATATTGTGCAAAGGGTGTGCACGGTGGGTTCAAAACCCAACAGTTGTACGAATGTGTTCTAACGCACATTTAAATAAAAAACACGGCATGCTTTGAAACATAAAAGACAGAAAGTACAATTTTATGCACACCATGCATATTCTTACATTCACTTCATCAACCAACATATGTACTAAAAAAAAAAATACAACACGCTACAAATCATAAGATACAATTTAAGATAGGTATCAAACTTCTACGTGTTCTGGCACCAGAGTGCCATCCTCAGGGAATCTACTTGAACAAAGGAATACAAGTCCAGGTACTGATTGCACTTACTGGTGTCATTAATATGTTAAAATTCCAGAACACACAAAGCTGACAAGCATAAATTTACAATGCTGTGGTATTAAAACTACATGATAGTGAGCCTCTTCAAGTACAAACTTGCAGCTCTTTATATCTGGACCATGTATACAAACATCTGCCTAGATTTATGTGATCCCAAGGGAATCTCATCCAGATGGAGTGAGAAGTATATCAGTCTGGTGGTGTAGTGACTAACATTAAAAACTTCGCATGCTTCATCTGGATGAGATTCCCATGGGATCACATAAATTGAGACAGATGTTTGTATACATACCCCAAATATAAATGGCCATGAGCTTGCTCTTGAAGAGGCTATCATGTAGTTTTTATACCACAGCAGTGTAAATTTATGCTTGTCATTGTTTTGTATTCTACAATTTTACCATCTTAATGACACCAGTGATGGCAATCAATACCTAGGCCGGCATGTTGGACTTCTATTCCTTTGTTCAAGTAGACTCCCTAAGGATGGCCTTCTGGTGTCAAAACATGTAGAAGTTTCATACGTATCATGAATTGGATCTTATGATTTTTATTTTATCATATTTTATTGAGCACATTCATTGGTTGATAAGTGAATACATAAGGTACAAAAATGTAAAACATAAGCCCAACAATGTACAGTAAAACAACTCTTCACAACTCCTGAAGTCAAGGGGGATATGTACATGAATTTTTCCCTTTGACATTTACACCTTGGTGTGTCACCTAATATCAAAGCCTGCCACCTATCTCCAAAAAATACAATTTACTCCCACATTCTTTCTTCCTTCCACATGCCGTATTTCCTAATCTGTTGTTCATATGAGCAGAATGTAGGAAGGGTTGCTTAAGCATTAGACCAACCAAAACGAATGGCTGTCAATGCTCCAAACAATGGAGGCAGTGGTAATAGCACAAAAGCTTAAACAGAACTCACAACTTCTTTTCACGTACCTCAGATGGCACTCCACAACTATGTGACACAATTCCATACGCGATAATTTCCATTATGTATACACCACTACTCTTTATGTTTATTTATAGCACACACACATCTACAACGCAATGCTACTTGCAATGCAAAGCACCACAAATCATTTTCACCTAACCTTGTCATTTATCCATTACAGTAAACCACTTATAACAGAAGATGTGGAAAGTAACAAGATCCACCTATTGTTACATGCTGAATTGGTCTCATAACATGCCCATTATATGTTCATTTTATGTACTCTGCACAGAACGTATAAAAGCACCAACACTTACCAATTATGTTCAACGTTGTGTATGCTATATAAATCTCACCACATTAAGCTGCACCGCATGTAATCCACCAACACACCTAACGTTAGTAACATTCAAAAGTGGAGTAACAGCCTACTCTGAACGACTGCGCACCTTTAGGAATTATCTATCACGTCACTTATGGAGGATTCAGTACATAACCACCAAACCTTCCTGGGCTTCAGCCACAGCAATGATGAGTTAAAAATCAACATTTTATGGTTTTGCTACATTTTTTTATCAGTATCAACTGTAATCCATGGAGACAGAATGCATGGCTGAAATATCAGTTTCTAAGTTAATTCTGATGTGGCTGGTCACACAAACTGAATTGCCTTAATTACTTTGTCAAGAAATGCTTGTGCCCTTTGAAGCTATTTGGCAGTGACAACCAATTCATTATCGCTCACACAATGCAACTATCATTAACATCACAAGCACCAATATCAATCATCACAGAAATGTCTGTTTCTCCAATCTCAGAATAAGTTATTTTGCCCAACATAACACAGCAAGCCTTATGCAGGCATGTCACTTGTATATCATACAATGGCACTTGCAAAAGAAAATCTGTACATGTACAGAGGAGACAAGAAAATGTCATGAAGGAGGTATGCCAATTATTGAGTCTGATGCCCCAGTGTCAAATAACAGGTAGATTCATAGGTTGGATACCCTGTGATGTCCAGGAACTGGCAGTTTCAGGGGTTGGTTTTCTTATGGTATCCAATGACTGACAGTTTTATATTGCATACCCCAGGGGGTCCAGTATCTGGCAGTTTGACAACTTGAATTCTCAGCCCAGGGGACATGGAGGGATGGAGAGAGGACACAATGGGATGACATCACATGAGAAACACATAATGTGTGTGTGTAAGCGCATGCACGCACACACCATGTTGCTAAGTTCACAAATGTAAAAATGAGCAAAACATGTTTATACCACACTTACAGTAAATGCATACTTCTCTCTCTCACTCTGTCCCAACACTCACACCCACCGTTACAAATGGAAAAAAATTTAACATACCTAATTGCACTTTCACTACCAGAGACTTCATTATCAGCATTATAAATATTAATGAATCTTTTTTGTGTACTTCTAACATTTACAGAAAAACCAGATAATCCCATTTCACTGGACCTACGACATGTTCCACAGTGGGGAGGAAGGGCAAGTCCATTGCTGTCCACAAACGGTATTGTTCTTCATGCAGATGCCGAACATTATAAAAGTTTAATAACAACAGAGGAACCGACACTGAACACAGGGATCTACAGACACCAAGATATTCAGAACAGGAAGGAGTAGAGAAATCCAGCCGTTTGTTGATCCACATCACAAGTACAGTACATTGTTCACAAAAACAAACCAAGGAAAGGTTGGTAGCACTGCTAAAGTGGAAAGTTCTTTTTATATACAGAAAGCTGCACCAAATGGCAAAATGAATTTGGGAAATGTGTGGTGGCTCTACTGGATAGTACCAACATCTCACGCTGGCAGCAATGTGGACGTTTCCATAGTGAATAGAACGTGACATAATACTGGATATTACCTGCATTGTATACAACAAGCACCATCATTTGAGCAATGACAGCAGGTGTCCCACAACATTTCCCAGTGCTCTACCCCCACCTTTGTCCCCAACTTTTCTTTATGCGATCTAGTTGATGCTGTCCCAGCCTGTGGCGAGATGTGGGAACCCAGGTGGTTGCTGCTGGCCAGTGGCAGAGCTGTGCCATCATGTCTTCCAGTTATTGAGGGAGTGAGGGTGAGAACGAGAAGGAGAGGGCTGTGGTGATGGGATCATGTCCAGCAGGTACTGTCGCTGGAGGTCTGCTGCTTGCCTCTGTAGCTCCACGAGATTCGCTGCTGCAGCTGCCACTGTACTTTTTCCACTTGCTGCCTGAGCCATGGCAAGCTGGTAAGGGTACAGGAGGGGTGAGAAGGGAATCATATGCGCAGGCATGGGCTGGTGTTGGGGCATCCCACGCAGCAGTTGCTGGTGCAGTGCTGCAGCTGCAACATGGTGAGAACCAAACTTGGACTCTGCTGCCAGTTTTGCCAGGGGGTGGTCACGGTGTGGTAGTGGTGGTGTGGGGGCTGGTGGTGGAGCAGGAGCTGGAGGAGTGGGGGCATGACGTGGAGGCAGAGTGGGTGTAGTGGGTTTGGGGGCAGACATGATGACTGGGGAAGGGGCAGGTGGTGCATGAATTGGGGGCTCTGGCACTGGAGGAGGTGCAGGCTGTTGTGTGGTGGGAGATACACAGGAAGAAACTTGTGCTAGTCGCTGTTCAATCTCTTGCTCCTGTTGTAGAGCTTTCACAAATGCTGTTTTCAGACGGTTTGTATGCTCTGCCTTCAGTGCCTTCTTGACATTTGTTGTTACGCATTGCTCACATATGACCTTAGGCTCTTTGCCTGAAACACAACACAGTGTTCAATGTAAATGTAGTATTCACAGAAATGATATGCTAGGTAAGCTGCCTACCTCATCAACCAAGAAGGAAATGGAATAGTATGAAGATGACTTCAGAGAAACTGGACAGAAGTGGCTCACAATTAGGACTGGTAACAGAATTTTGTTTCTGCCACCAGAGAACTACAGCATACCCGCACATTACAGATGTGAAGTCATCTGACAGCATGAATGAATCATGATGTTCCAAGCTGCAAACTTCACTTTGCCATTACATCCCACGTCATAAGAGGAAATGAATAAGAATGGACACTTCTTACAAGCTAATGGTTCCTGTCAACTTTAAATCATGCTCCTTGCACAGCAATACACCTAAGCTCCTTGCACACCAATACACCTAGTGACTAGGCTTTTCAACTGTTCAAAACACTGCTGGAACTTCTCTTCTGGAATACTATTCAGGATGGCTGCTTCATGTCCCTGAATGTCAACATGTCTGAAAATCTGTTGCCTCCCAAAGTGGTCATCTGTTGTACGAACATTCGAAAGTTTCATGGATCCAAATCTGACGAATGTCATCCATGACCTATTTTTATTATTGATTTTCTGGCTTACAAATGCCATACAATGAGTGCATCATGAACATACGAACTGTCACGACGCCAGATCCAAGCATCAGACCAAAGTTCACGTCTTCTCCATGCAGCAGCTTCATGTAACTGTGCCAATATTTCCAAGTCACTAGGTTGGTTCATGTTTTGACCTTGTTCTGGATGGCCTTGAGTTTAAAAAAAAATTATCTTTGCCTGGGCTTGTAACATGCATGCCTTTATTGGTCTATGGACACCTGATTTCACAATGCATCAGCACCATAAGCCTCCAATAACATCTGCAGTCCATTAGGTTTCTAAGTGTGTCAATTGCAGTACCTCTACAGGCAGATTCTCTTTACATTTTGCTTCAACTTCATAGATACTGAACTAAAATAACTTTAAAAACTTCAACTTATATTCATTTACAATAAACTGTGTGTGGCCAGTGAGCAGATGGTGATAATATGGGGGGGGGGGGGGAGAAGGACCTGTAACTAATTAAAATTAATTAGGCTTATTAAGTAGGAACACTACTTAAAGGGTAAGCCTGAAAACATTAGTGTGTACTGAAACTAATATTCCCTTTACCAGAATATTATTCAGTATAAATTATGTATTCAGTGATGATTTTCATCATCACACCACATTCAAAGCTGTAACGTCTTTAGTGATTCTGACATATTCCTGAAGACACAACATTTTTTTTACACAAACAACTGGCAGACGAACAGCTTGTTCTTGCCCGAACTCTTACCATATTTTGCTATTTTCACCCTTTTCTGTCTCACAAACTCCCATACAGATTCAGTACTGTCTCATACTTTATGCTGAGGAGAAAGTCCTGGGTTCTTAAAAGGTTCTGAAAAGGTAGCGTCCGCTGTGTTTATAATATCTGACTTTTCACGAGTTGACAGAAGCTCATGTTCTATGGTGCTTTTTCAATGCAGCAGCCATGTGGATCACTCAATAATTAATGGCTTTACAAGAAAAAAACTGCACTCATATAAGCAATTTCAAGTAAACACATATAGAATACTTCAAATTTTTTAAGTAAAACAGTTACAGTTGCAATACACTCCACTAAAAACCCAAGCTTATTCATGCTGAGATTAGAGAACACACACACCATGACACTGTGTCATGCCATGTGAAATACTATTTATGTAGTCAGAATGTGATGTCATTTCCCACCACACATTTAAAAACATTAATACTGAGTTTCTGTGGCAGAAATGACCTTGCAGATTAGGCTGACAAACTGAATAAATGGGAAAAAGATACTGCTGCCAAAATGCACCAAAGGGGTAAAAAATCTGCTGTGTTGTAAAATTTTTTGTGCTTCTTGCATCGGAAATCCTTTTAAGCTGGAAACATACTAAAAGGGCAACATGTGTGTTAATCATACAGAAAAGGTTTGATACTAAACAGTTCTGACATCCCAGGCAGAAAAATGTCTTAAGCATGTTTCACTGTATCTAAGGTGACAGATACAGTTTGATATTCTAGTTACATGCAAAACTAGTGTTAAAAAATCACCACCACAACTAGTTAAGTGGTAAAGTTAAAGTCAAGGTTAAGTTCACCCTATACCAGGCCATGAAGGCCTAGAGGGGGCTAGATAGGGGTGGGTGGTCAACTCCACACTCCTGCTGCTGTACGCTTGGGAAAGAGCCACAGTACCTGTTGTACAGGAGGTGAGGTGGGCGCCAGAGCCACGTAACTGGTCCAGTGTACATGTTTTAAAATGTGTGTGCCTACTTTAAATAAAAAGTTAAAGAGATGTGGTAGCAGGACGTGTTTACTGCAATACTTACATTAACTCTGTCAATCACTGTGAACTTTTGGTCACTCCTTGGTGGGATAAGAGGCATTCAGCTGACTCCTGAATGCCAGGCAATGGGTGTTTATGAGCTAGCATCTGTTATGAAGTGTCCAGTGCATAGGAGTGGTATTTCACATCACATGTGACTGAGTCATGTACACTATACTACATATTATTTGTTGAATTTTTTTGTTTATTTATTTTAGATTCAAGTGTATCCAGCTTGAACACGCACGCACACGCACATACACTCAAGCACGCACACCCACGCACACACGAGCACGCACACACACACACACGCTCTCTCTCTCACATAAAAAACACATGTGATCCCACATACAATGCCTGCACACTCTGAAGTATTATTGTTTTTGTAGATCACCTTTCACTGTACAGTGTAAAAATATAAAGCTTTTAGTATGCACTTGATGTACCAGTTCTGCTCAAGGCACAATTTGTATAAAGGAAGCCTGGCAGTGCTGTAATTAAAAAAAAAGATCTCCCTGTACACTGATTCTAATACACATCAACCTGCTAATAAATAATGAAGTTGAGTTGACAAAAGAAGAAAGAATATCTGCAACCTGGGTCCTCCACCAGGAAGTCACACGGATGTCCAGCCATTTACTGGAGCAAGATGCTAACAAAAATAAGGCAAAGATGGCATGCTGCCTTGATGTGGTAACTGCTGTGAAACACAGCAGTTACCACAACACAACCCCCCTTCCCGATGTGAGAATGACATGTTCCTGTTCTTGGCTGTAAGTGTAAAAACTGGACATGACATTACAGACAAAATGGGAGTACTGGTATACTCTAGAAAAATTACACACACAGTTTTACAACAATAACATGGAACATGATGGACACTTACATGCACGTGTATTGTGCTTTTTAAATTTTGCTAAGAGTACCAAGAAACCTGACATCACTGATAAAACAATGCGAACTATGGTAGGTAAAAATACTTTTGACATTTCAAATTGTCTGTTGATTAAACTTCACAACCCTCTGGATCATCTGCCTGTGGATGAAAACATTCTCAAATTCAGAAGCTGCATAATTGTTAAGACACTATACACTTCAAGGAGCATAAGCATTTTGACATCAAAATGCTTTGTGATGTGGCAAGCTATATACAAATGACATGAAGGTTTATCTTGGTACAGACTCCCAGACTGGAGCTGACAAAATGATAGTCATACACACAAACATAAGACACCTTACCAGATGAATGTAAGATGCTGGACATAACTTGTTTGTGGACAATTTCTCTGCTTCCCCTGCTTTATTTGATGATCTGCACAATAAATAAACTACTGTGGTCCTGTCCTTCCAAACCATACAGGCATGCCATGTCAGTGGATGACACTAGAAATAACATGGGTTATGCACAAGCCAGAACCAGTGGGGACTTGACTGCAATGGTATGGAATGACTGAAGGAAGTACACTTACTAACATGCACCAACCACGAGCAGAGACTTGAAAGCTGTCAAGCCTACCAGTGTTCAAAAAGCTACAAGATGCACATGGGGTATGGGGTACGTCAAAAGTGGTGACTGAATAGAAAATAGCTATTCAGTGAATTGACATACAATCTGCTGCTTGACCTGTTCATTTTGAATATGTGGACCCTGTTTTCATTCTGTGGTACTAAGATTTCTCATAGAGGTTTCCGAAACAACTACGTGAAAAATATTATAGAAAAAGCAGCATGACAGGGGCAAATTCACCCTCTACAAAAAGACCAAAGAATATAACAACTGAAATATATTGCCTTTCACTAAGGAATGATAAATGGCTGATAAAAGTAAACAGCTGAGATACTATGTGTGATTGGTATACGGACAGAGTTAAAAAAAATATTTAAGAGTCAAAAAAGGTGAAGTGGGACTGTGCATATTTGCTTCAAAAACTACCACACTCAACATGTGCTCTGTAATGTTTTTGAGCAGAAGATGTGCACATGCATTTTGAAATTTTTTATTGCAAACACAATATATATGTATATATTCCCATTTCCTTATTAGAAATACAAGTCCAACTTTGAATTCTGTATCGTCTGGAATGGTCATCATTAAAAGTGAGTTTAAGGAGTCTTAATTTTGATACATTTTGTCCCATATGTCCTGAGATATTATGATTTCTATACAGCTCTGCATTATGTTTTAAAAGCACCATATGAAACTCTGGCTTTCAGAACTGGTTAAGCAGAATTTACACCCATTGCAAAAAATTGCAAACCTCTAAAACGCAGCCCCCCCCCCACAAAAAAAAAACTTACTTTGCAACTTTATCACTACAAACGTCCACTGCATTTATATGGCCATATAACAGCTATGTTTAGTTAACCTTATGTGACTTATGGTTGGTTTCCACCACTGCACACAGTTATGTGCCTCTCAGTACTTGAGAGTTCTTGTGTGTAGTTTGATGATTATAGATGTTCTCAGAGTCTGTCATATTGTACTCATATTTTATGAAAGACAATTGTTTGTATCTGACGCTGACATGGTGTGAGTTGTTCTGTGATGCATGTTCTACACAGTTACATTTTGTCTTCTAACTTCTACACTATTTAGGTTCTCAAAATTCCTGCTTTCAATCAATACATCAAACAACATGTTTCAGGTTGAAATATGTTTGTTAAATACACTGCCACTATTATTTTTTATGAATATACAGGATACTTAAAACTGGGCACTGATCTCGGTAATGTGTATTCTCCAATATTTCCTGCGTTGGGCAATATTTGTGTTCTGCCTCCAAAATACTTAGCATAATTTGATTTATCCATATTACGTTTAACATAAGGTGCTACACGGAGTTCCTGAAATGTATCAGAAAAAGACAGACACACTCACTAATCACCGTTCTGCCACTCCAAAGCAGCCCCTTTGGGAGTGTACACAATGATCCCAACATTCCTGCCATGATTGGAAGATGTCCTGGGAGTCCTTTGTGTCAGCATCTTCAGCACCTTCTGCAATTTGGCCTGGATCTCCTCGACAGTGTCCAATCTTTGTCCCTTCAACTTGGCTTCATTTTGGGGAGGAAGAAGAAGTCACAGGGGGCTAAATCAGGTTAAACAAGGGGGTGGGAACAACTGTCAAGTTTTTGGAGGACAGAACTGTAGCACACCAAAGCTGTGTGTGCAGGCGCATTGTCATGATGCAGCACCCACTTGTTCATGTGCCACTTGTCTGGCCACTTCCACCTCATGTACTCCCTATTCCACCTCAGGACATCACAGTTGACGTTTGCAATGATGGTGTGACCTGGATGGACGAGTTCCTTATGGATAATCACATCAATATTAAAAAAAAGCATATGAGCATTGACGTAATACTGCTTTTCACTTGCTGCGCTTTCTTCAGCCAGGATGAAGATGGGCACTTCCACTGGGACAAAAACTGTATAGTTTCAGGATCACTGCTGACCTGCTGCTTAATTCCACGCTGATTTCCAGCCAATGTTGCTTCTGGTTGTCAGTCAACAGCCTTGGCATGAATTTTACAGCAGTCTGCCTCCTGTTAAGTTTGTTTGACAAAAGGCACTGGCATGTCCCATATGACAGTCCCACAATCTTGCAAATGTCATGGATTCTTGCCTATGGTCCTTGCAGATAACCTCTCGCAATTTGCAACATTTTCTAGTGCTGTGCTGACTGAAGGTTACAACTTTCTGCACTTCACTGTGTATATTTACTATAGTGTAATGCATCTTGTGAAGGTCAGGTCTTCAGTCTTAAATTACACATCATGGTAACTCTAACTTTACACACTACTGCCAAATTAGAATTTTTGAATTTTTGTTCAGTGTATGTGTATATTAAAATATGTACATTCCACCAATTTATTCTTGTTATTGTTGTCTGTACCACCTGATTCTACAGTGTTAAGGTTTTTTGAGGGGGTGGGGGTAGTGGAAGTATTGACGTCATATTTACTGTTGTATTATACAGGGTGTCCCAGGAGGAATGTGCCAGACTTCGGGAGAGTGATCCTTATGTTAAAGTATACCAATATAACCCAAAACACCTATATCCAAAGTTGAATGGTTACGGAGATAATGGCCAGAGAAAAGTGGGGGCTTCTTGTGGTTCCAAATACTGCAACCTGCACAGCTGATACGTCACGTGACAGTGCTAATGTCCTTGACAGTGGAA
>Ga0123352_10010736_pt1 | contig 14392 bp, 6 predicted proteins | sample TergutLab28metaG_FD_89700 | JGI IMG/M metagenome (GOLD analysis project Ga0123352, IMG submission 89700) | Labiotermes labralis P1 segment gut microbial communities from Petit-Saut dam, French Guiana - Lab288 P1 | ecosystem: Host-associated > Arthropoda: Insects > Digestive system > Gut ... | reverse complement strand
TCCCTCCTAGGTCCAAATATTCTCCTCAACACCATATTCTCAAACACCCTCAGCTTCCTTTCCTCCCTCAATGTCAGCGACCAAGCTTCACACCCATACAAAACAACAGGCAAGATTATATTTGAGGTAGCTGCTAGATTTTTTAAAGAAATTGTGCTCCCCTGACTTATTACTTCCTCATTTGATTTTGTGTGACATTTGCGGTTGACTGAAGGTTGTTCAACCATTTCGGACACGCCGACTTGTGATTGATCTCGGTCGTTTTTGTAAGCAGCGGTTATGAGTCAGTAACTAGTGAAGTACAAGAAAGCTGCTGCACATGGCCATGCTCTCTCCGCACCAGAACACAGCAACAACAATAAAGCTAAGGTAAACCTGTCCCTGTGTCTACCACATTATGAAGTAGTGGCAGTACGTGGATACGACTGGTCAGTGGTGGTAGGCCTATTTACCGGTCACTTTCGATGGGCAAATGGCCTGGACCTTGCGGTGACCTGTCAGTAAAGGTAAAGTTCACCCTATAACAGGCCACGAAAGCCCCATAGGTGGAGTAGAGGTATAGCTCTACTCTTTCTTTGACCTCGGTGTTAGATGTGGTGGGTGGTCAACGCCACACCCCGGCCGCTTTACCCCCTGGAAAGACCCGGTACCCGTTGTATAGTAGGCTAAGTGGGCCCCAGGGCCGGTCTGGACGGTTGCGGAAAATCTCGCCTCCCACTGGAATTCGATCCCCGGACCGTCCAGCCCGTAGCGAATCGCTATACCGACTGCTCTATCCCGTCTCCGCCGTAACTTAAGTACAATTCGAAACTTCCTTACCGCGTAATCGAAACGAGGTCCTACTGTTTGTAGCACAATACATTGTTGTGGACACTTCCCGTACCGAATTTTATCCATCGTGGTGGAAAACTTTACATAATATGGGCAAAATTCCATTTGCATCTGCAAGTAAATTGGGGCTTTCATTGTGCAGATTTTCACGGAATTACAGTTACTCAGTTTCAACTGTATGGAGATATTCCGTGCGGAATATCACCCAGATCGGTCAAGAAATATGTGCATTACTGGTAGAGAATCATTTAGGTCCGTAAATAAAGCTTGGCTGTCACTTGGCCAATTTTCACGAAACTCGCGCTTGCTCGACACCTTTTTATCACCTTTACCAGATTTAATGAAAATCCGACACGGTTTAGTCGCTGATACCAGGCCACAGACGCATCAACGACGGACGGACGGACGGACATACGTGTTTTCCACGTACGGTGTTGTCTTCCAGCTTCGTAAAGAATGCCTAGAAATGTAAAGGCGTGGAGCTGACTCACTGGGCTTATGATGGGGTCAATTTGTTGCTTTGTAAGACCATTCATCGCTTTGTCAAGAAGAACGCCACTTTACGGAATGACGTACGGTGTAATGTGAACTGGCTGTCATCAATTGGATCTTGTGTGGAATAAACGGGCACCGAGACCAAAGGGACGCCGGGAACACCAAATAACGCGTAGAAATTTCGCCATTTCCCGAGGCGCTGTAGCAAAAAAGCAGGTATCATTGAACTTAATTAGTAAAGTGACAGTTAACAAGCTAATGCGCTGTTTCCCCCGCCACTGCAGTACGTGGCGTTTCCATATTTCGGTTTTATAGATTCGGGTGTTAGAACTAACAGTTATTATGCCCGTAGTCAGACATTCGACGCGCTACGGGTTAACGGTCCGGGAATCGAATCCCGGTTGGAGGGCGTGATTTTCCGCACCCGTCCAGACCGGGCCCGGGGCACACCAACCTCCAATACGATGGGTACCGGGTCTTTCTCGGGGATAAATCGGCGTGGGCGTGGCGTTGACCATCCACCCCATCTAGCACCTAGGTTAAAGAAAGACTAGAGCTATAACTCTGCTCCCCCTATGGGCCTTCGTGGCCTGTTCTAGGGTGAAATTAGTGAGAGAGTGAGGCTGTCTAAGGGCAAAGTGCTGGTCAGAATTCGTGAAACCTAAGTATATGAGAGATGGAAAACAAAAAGTGAAGGAATTTTGCTGAAGTCTCGTCTAGTTTGACCGCGGCTTAATTTCATATTCGCCTGAAGGGAGTTCTGATGTAAAGCAGCGCTGTACACCCGTCTTCTCACGGCTAACATGCTCAGTGTGTAGTAATTGGACTAACAGGCCTTCGTGATTGGCATGTAACAAAGTCATTGCTACTTGTTAGCAGCACAGTGCAGTTCGAAATACTGTTCTCTGTGAACGTTAATGGGCACAACACGTGAGGTGCATTGTGCAGACTAGAAATGTGTACGAAATTGCAAGCTGCTGCCCCCAGAGTTTATTCACATGCGGCGGTGACATCCCACAACGTTCCTCAACATCCGCAAACTGAAATTTCCGTACAACTGAAGTAGTTATTTGGTACTTAAAGTAAGTGAATGAAGAGTTGCTGGGAGATTTGGAGGTTTCAGGTTATTACACTGATGTTGATAAATGTTCAGATCTCCTGATATTTGCCTCTGTAGACTGGTATTTACCGATGTGTCGGAGGGGCCTAATGCTTCCATCTACAAGGTCAAGCAGAATATTTTTTTCTTCTGGCGTTGCGGCCCAACCCGGGCCATGGCCACTTCATTTTTGAGGTTTCTAGATTACACACAGCTACGCGCCACAGTCGGTAGGACTCCTCTGGACGAGTAATAAGATCTTCGCAGAGACCAAGCACAGTATTAAACACGGCATTCTCATTATTGAGGTTTCCAGATCACACATGACGCACCACAGTCGGTAGGACTCCTCTGGACGAGGGATCAGCTCGTCGCAGAGACCAAGCAGAATATTAGCAAGTTCTAATCGTAGAGGAATGATATGATAAATGTTGTTCGTAGACTTTCTGAGCGGGCGTGGCCGGCAGTGATCCCTCCTCACCCGCACCAGTCCACATAATCTTGTACGATGTGTACTGGTGGGTGAGGATGGCACACTGTTAGACACGCCCGCCCACCTTTCAGGCGACGATGAACGACCTGCACATACCTTTAAGCGTTTACCTTGCTGAGTATCGAAGCCGAGCCTCACTAAGCACAGACATGGCTGCTGACTGTTGGGTTTCTGAACACGTGGACAGTCTGTGGCCCTTTAACGCTGTACAGCCAGGTTGTTGGTATATGCACTACCAGATTTATCATTCATAAATTCTACATTCTGCCCGCACAGTGTGTTTGCGTGTTGTTTCTATGGATCTCAGTAAAAACGGAGATTATATGTCTGTATAGAATGAACTGGTTGGATTTTATAACCGACATGGAAAGTGTTTACTGCGTGGTACGTGCTGAAGCTTTAAACTGAAATCAGGTTCGTCTCGCTCTTCAAAGGCTTCATCTGGAACTGTACGTGTACTGCTTCATTTAGGAGTACGCGACCTTTGGTTTGATTCATAATTGGGTAGCATAATGTAAACAAAGCACATAGCGATTACAGGAAACAGTCATAGACCAGGGGTTGGTAAAATTATTCCCATTATGAAAGTCTAGGGTGTTGTGAACTCACAGAGCTCTGCAAACCACGGATAGGGCTTTCGAGAAACGTTGTTCTGCAGATCGTAACCGTACTGATGCCCCCTGTCGTCTGTCACGCAATTTTAAGCACATCTTATCTCATAAAAATGAGCACGCCAAGTATCGATTCGGCTTCGAGCCCTGTTTCTCGGACAGCCCCGTCCGTTCTTGCTAAGCTTCCTACCATCTGTCATCATCTGACTTGTCACTTGGCAGTTAGCTGTCTTTTCGAGATGCTACTGCTCATAAAGAAACTGCTGATTGTGTAATTAACGGCGCTTTGTAGTAGCATAATAACTCTCCATTACGCTGTTCAGTAAGACTTGGGGTTGTCACAGCCTATCGTCCCAGAAAACTTAAAACCTTCCGTAGTGTACAGTGCAGAATATTCGTAATGGTGTGAATTCAGTGTGACATCTCGCTAACACCGCACATTCGTCTGTCTCTCTTATCATTGGGGGAGTGGATGAAATTACTGATACCCAGGACACCGAATGCAGAGAGCACTTTGGACCCTTGATAGTTCTACTCTTGCATCGTTGAACGTCATAGGAGTCTAACGTACGTAGTATACCCGCTAGAAGGTTGCATAATGCACGCGGCTTTACGTTTACCAGGTATCAAAATTCATCTACTTGCAAGGGACTGAATCAGGGACCGCGATAGTTCAATTAGTATAGTGACTATAGTATGGGTTGGACGATAGGGCGTTAGATTCCCAGCTGTGGCAAGAGATGTTTGTCTTCTCCGAATCGCCCAGATCTGCTCTGGGACCCATCCAACCTTCTGCTCAGTGGGTATCGGCGGTTTTTTCCCTCGGGGGTAAAGTGGCCGCGACGCAAAGCTGACCACTCGCCTCCATTTACTATCGAGGTTAAGAATGAGTGGAGCTATACCTACTGAAGATAAAAAGTAAAGTTAGCTCTAGAAAAGCCCGTGAAGGCTCAGAGGGGAGGAAACGTATGGCTGTACTCTTTCTTCAACCTCGGCGCTAGTGGGTGGTTAACGCCACACTCCGACCGTTTTACTCCCGGGAAATAGAGTCGGTGCCCATCGTACAGAAGGCTGAATGGGCCCTCGGGGCCGGTCTGGACGGTTAGGGAAAAATCTCGCCTTCAGCGGGATTCTAACCCCGGACCGTCTATCCCGTAGCGAGTAGCTATACCGACTGCGCTCTCCCGGCCGCATCTGTGCCTCTGCTCAACATTATCCTTTCATGGGGCGGGTGTGGACAAACTGCACCGTCGTTAAAGTGCTTTTAGTAGGCAGAAGATCAGCCTGGAACACCAACTTAGTCCATAGAGAGGAAAACGTCACCGAGTTTGCATACTTGCTGGAGATTGCAGCAAAGTGTGCGTGGAGATACCACAAGGACCTAAGGAGAAAATGTTGGGATTTTACTGTGCTGGTTTCGCCTAGCTTCCTGTCGCGTGTGAGAGTAATTAGCGTGGTCTGTACTGCAGTAGCACTGCCAGAACATCTTGTAATATGTTGTCAAAATATTGGTTTGGAAGAGGCTGTTACTGGTCGTCTTGTTTACCGATTAGTGAAGGTGAAATCTACTAAATGGAAGTTGTGCTATAGATGTTCTGATGGCCATCATGTGTGTCAAGTATTACGTGGGGTAAACAATAAGATTTGTTTGGCTACAAGCATATGCAGGCAAATTAAGAAGTTGTGTGGAACTGAAAATTTCTTCTTTACTTCACGCTGCAAATGTTTGTCCATACGTATATATTGTATTTCCGAACGTATTCGGTTTATTTTGATTAAGATTGTTCTGTGGGCTGAATTTAATTTTGAACAAGATCACATCTCCTTCTTCTTCTTCTTCTTCTCCCCCTCTTTCTCCTCCTCCCCCTCCTCTTCCTTCTTCTACTTCTACTTTTTCTTCTTCTACATCTTCTTCTTCTTCTTCTTCTTCTTCTTCTTCTTCTTCTGTGGCACTACAGTCCAATGCAGATCGTCGCCTCCTTCATGGACTTCTCCCAGTCAGCTCTGTTTGATCTCTCTTTCCAATTTGTAATTTTACATTTATTAGTATCTGCTTGTACACATTTCCGCCAAAACAAGCTCATATAGATCCCGTTATATCTTTCGAACAGTGTCGGAGTACAAGACAGGCAATGTACAGTACCTATAAACGTAACATTGAGGCACGTTCGTGCAAGCATTGTTGCATTGGAAAGGCAGTAAGTATTGCATATTGTGAGTGTGTGTTTGTAGCCTTAGTTATCCAGCATGCAGTGCGCTGGCACCGCCTTATATTGCCATCTGTGACCTGCCCGGCTGTACAATATTTTTCCACATAATCTCATAAAAGGCACGATTTAAAAAAAAAAAGCTATTGAACAGTGTATGTGTGTGTGCGTGTGTGTATGTGTGTGTTGATTTTCTCTTCAATTTTTGTCTGAAACATTTCTCATTCTAAGAAGAACTGAACGAGATATGATCAAAAACGTATATTGGTCAGCATGTAAAGTGCCTTTTATTCTTGTAGGATTTTGAAAATATAATTAAATATCAAATTTCATGAAAATCCGTCCAGTGGAAGCCGATATGTTCCATGCGGACACACATTGCGAAGCTAACAGACTCTTTTCGCAATTTCGCGAAGGCACCTAAAATGACACATGAACTGAAACAGTCTGTAGCATCTGACAGCTATGCAATGTACGACTTTCATACGACATGGTGTGCATTTCACGGAGCGGTAGAGTGGGGGAGGGGCAATGTGTGTCAGTGCAGTGCAGTGCCTTGTTAACCATATGTCTTGTTAATGCGCTGTAAATGGTGCGAAAGAGCGCGTCTGGGAAACATATAAATATGCCAGAGTTCGACTCCCGACTGAGGCAGGGATTGTTTTCACCATGGCATCCAGACCGGCTCTGGGGTCCAGCCAGCCCCTTATTCAGAAGTGGCGCGCAGCTTGTGCCCCGGTAGTAAAGCGACCGATCGAAGCCTGAAGCTCATCGCTCACATCCACCTAGCACAGAGGTTAATAATGCATGCAGCCAAATCCCCACTCCCCCGTACTTCATGGTTTGGTGCTCAGCGTCCATATAACTAACAACTGAGGTTAACTTTTCGTGGCAAAGCGGCAAGTGTGTCTCTCACCGTTTTATTGACTTTTATCTTCGCCTTTCATCCACAAATCATATTTGTGTGTTCAGTACTTTGGTCCTCAAAATGAACAGCGATTAGCCCCTTAACCCTTTAAATGCCCTGTTAAATCCCATCTGCCCTTTGCTAGCATTCGGAGCTCACCGTATTCGCCACGTTAGCAGGTAAAGAGTTAAAGACTAAGTGAAAGTACTTTCCTATCAAACGCTCCCTAATTTTCGGTAGAGCGTTGTTTTTGGAATGTTCCCAGGTTTCGCCCGTTTGTCCCTCTGGTAAGGGCAACATGTAGATGATGAGTATGGAGCATTGGTGGAATGATACTGACAGGAGAAAACCGAATTACTGGAAGAAAAATCTGTCCCAGTGTCACTTTGTGTCACCAGTCCAACATGGACTGAAAATATGGACTAAGATTAAGACGGTGAACCAGATTTTGACAAAAAAATAAAGGGCTTTCAAGGAATATGCTGCACTATCAGAAAGCACTTAAAGAAAACCCGTACAGGAACCCAAATGAAATTTTATAAAGTTGTAGCTAGACCATCACTACTGTATGGCAGCGAAACATGGGTAACCACGAAGAGAGACATGACTCGCCTAGAGGCTGCAGAGACGCGCTTTCTAGGAAGTGTTACAGGATACACAAGGCTAGATAAAATAAGAAGCGAAGTCATAAGGAAAGAACTGGAGATCCCTGGAATACAAGATGTAGGAACCAAATACAAGCAAAATTGGATCAATCACCTTGAAAGAACGGATAACAAGAGACTCACAAAAGCCAGTAAATGCTGTATAATAAAATAAACGCTTTTATCGGAAATTAGTAAGAAACACACAAATTCACTCGGAGAGCAGAATATAGTTTTAGTGTTAAACCTGATGGTACATAAAATAACTACTGGGCCTTGCTGGGAAAACTGTCTAATCTTTGTAACTGGTACGAGGCGCTGCATCTGGTAGGTCGGAAAGTGATTTTTGAAAGTTAATTGGGTCCTGTGTTTTGCACTGTTCCATGCTTTGGGATACCCGCTGCAGGTAATGTAGGTTTGTTATGTGTATGCAGCGCACTTGACAGCGTGTTTACTTCGTTAGAAATTGGTGTAACTGCTGACGTCACAGCATAATAATAACGCGCCATAATGAAACAGGTGAAGAGTGGCCCGACATCATGGCGTTGGAGAATACGATGAGGAAGTTGGTGCTGCCGCAGCTGACAGCGTTCTGTACCGCGAGCATCGTCGGATGAGACGGTCGGCTGGCTGCGGAAAACAAATGACGTTTTCACTTAGATGAACTTCAGTACACCCCTGTCGGAGGACAGTATTGAAATATGTGCGTGATTTCAGGCTTCCGCCGCGAAGTAGATGAGAACTGAGCTCTTCTGGGCCGTTACGCAGCGAGTAGTGGTAATTTCTTACCGACGTTTCGAGAAGAATACCGGTCCCTTCTTCATCGGTCACATTCTTCCCTATATGAACCCCGTAGTGGGACTACAGGCTTTTTGGGGGGGGGGATTCTTGACCCCTCAAGACAGGATCGATAGGTTGTCCCGAAACGTCGGTAAGATATTTCCACTACTCGCTGCGTAATAACCCAGAAGAACGCAGTGCTCATAAATGATACCTTTTTCGACAATTTTGCTATAATGTGGAATAAGTTCCCCTGGGTCGGGGTAGAGTTAAAAAGAAATGTCCCTGTGCATTCCATGCAGGCGTACAGGGGAGCAGAAGCTTAGCTCCACATATTCTTAACCTTACACCAAATGGAAATGAGTATTCAACTTCATGCTTCGGCCTCTTTACTCGGGGAAAATTACCCGCGGTGTCTGCTGAATAAGGAGATTGCAGTGGCCTTGAGCCCGCCCGGACATTTCTGAAGAAGACACAAATACCTTTTCGCTTCCGGGTATGGGACCCCGAATCCTCCAGTCCGTGGCCTAGTCGCTACACCGACTGCGCAACCGCGGCTCCGAATGTGGTTAAAGGTTAAGATTTTGTCATCGCTTTGATCAGCGGTTTTAATATCGGCAAAAGGAACTCCTTAATGTCTTGAGCACTTGTGCCCTGATGTTGAACAATATAAAACTTTGGGCTGTCGCTCTTCTGGGGTGTTACTCGGCATATCCCATCCTTCACGCCCTGCCCTGCCCCCAAAAATTTTCGACGCCCAGTGCACATCGCCACAACATATTGGCCCATCATTCGTCTTAATATTACTCTGTCATCCACATCGTGTTTACTCCATGTGGTCAAACCAGCGCGGTCAACGGGGTTTTACTCCCACCCCTCACCACGTCAGCTGCATTGCAGGACCGGCTAAAGGGGTTCATAGTATTTAGTTCGTCTTGATAGAGCACTTGTTTGTGACGTAGGCGGGCGAGTTTGTTATTTATACTCTAAAGTTCAAGTACTGTACCTTCTGTCGCTATTATACTGGTAAATGTTTACATATGTGGAGTGGAGCAGAACACTGGTATAGAAAACTAGCATTTAAAGTGTAGGAAGTCAGATGGAAGTTGGCCGGAAGTGCCTGACCGCCGATGTTTGTGAATGGCTACCTGACAGACAGTGATATGGCGGCTACAATCACTGTAGTACACACATACATACATACATACATACATACATACATACATACATATGTGATTATGCGTTCCATGGATCCAATATTGTAGGAGAAAGTAATATGCAGAATAAGTCAAAAACGAAATTATAAAACTAGTACAATACAGTAATATTATAATTTTAAATCCTTAACGTAAAGTATTGAAATGTTGCATTAAATCCATTACTTATATACGATAATAAGATTATGGGACTTTTTTAACAGCAGAAATTCATCAACAAAATGAAATGAATGAATGTTTAAATATCTTCTTAATGCTCTTTAAATCGAACATTTTCGTTGCGTGACTTGCTGAATATTTTGATGCTAGCACAGGGGCCCAACATCCTTTTCTGAAAACATGAACGGTTGGCGGGTGGTCTATGAAGAAGGTGTTACAACTGCGTACAGCTGAATTTGAAAAATTGCATTTTTATTCCAAATGAATTTTGATAACGAAAATAGTATTCATGTGGAAGAGTTAGAATACCCTATCTCGTAATCGGAGTCTTCTACACGAATGACTGGGTTTTGCGCCAGTTATTATTGTAACAGTTTGTTTCTCGTAGAGTGGACATTATTTTTTACTGCTAGTAGAGTTCCCCGCCCCCGCCTCTCCCCCAAGAAAAAATTCCACTTTTTTTTTATTCTAATTCATCCCGTTGTGTTTGCTGTAACTGAATTACAAACACGGTACACCGTCAGACTCAGCACTGTAATTTTAATGTTATACAACAGTGTGCAACGTGTTTCGGTTCATCAGAATCATCTGGCACATTTATTACAAAAGTTTGAAAAACACGCGTACGTTTGCAATATGCATATTCTTCGTTAGTGAGATCTGATGGACCGAAGAATGTAGCACTTTGTTGTATAGCAGTGAATTGTTGTGTTGGACGGTATACCGTGTTTGCATTTCACTTATTCCAGATTTCATTGCAGAGTGAAGGCAGCGAAATGAATTCATGTTTATCTATTATCTGACACCTACTTTCTTACTTACTCCATGCAGCAGAGTCCTTCTTGAGAAGCTAACCGGTTCTCAGACAGTCAAGAAATTCCCCGCATTTTATGGAACCCGTAGGTTCATTACCGCATTCACAAGTGCCCGCGACCTGTCCTGGACCAGCTCGATCCAGTCCATGCCCCCACATCCAACTTCCTAAAGATCCATCTTAATATTATCCTCCCATCTACGCGTGGATCTTCCAAGCGGTCTCTTTCCCTCAGGTTGCCCCTGACACCTAGTTATCAAAATTTGAGACGTCAGCTATTAACACAAATTAGTTTTTCGTTTGTCACTGGCAACACTAGGTTAGCTGCTACGGTACCGGTGTTTCACCTTTGTATGGAGCAAGTGTCCTAAAGTGGGTCATTCCCTTCTCTCCCTCTCTCCCTTCCTCCACTCGTGCCTTATGAACCACCCCGTCATTCAGTAAGCCTTTCAATACTCAATCTTTGACTGGTCTAAATTCCTGGCGCTGGCCACATACTGATGCCAGTTACTGCGCGATACATTACGGCCGACACAGGAACTCAATTGCCATATGCCCTCGGAGGACATCAACTCGCCTTCCACATGTGTCTACCGACTTTCAGCAGAAGCTTTGCGCAAATAATGTGCTGTGTTACACACCAGTAATTTCTGCGAAGAACTGGCTATACCGTTTTCTCTTCAAGTCTGTATATGAGGCTAATAGAAAGTGCAGGGTCTATCTCATATCGTTGCACCGAGCATGGCAGCCATATCACAAGGGAATTGTGCATCCGCCAGAACGCCCCGTAAGATCTGCGGTGTTTAGGACAGCGAATAGAGTAAACGCAATGTATGATTAACGATTTAGCCTATGTATACTATTGGTTAATTCTGTGAACAATTTCGGTATAACAGATGCCGAAAACTTTGAATTTTGCGCGGTATAAAATCGAGATGTCGCGAGTCGCATTGTTTGTAGTTACATAGAACAGAGTTCATAAGAATTTTATTATCGAGACCAACAAATGTACTGTACAACACACACACATATGTGTGTGTGTATATATATATATATATATATATATCGTAAGTACTGCTACATGTTTTTGATTCATCGCATCATCAGGGAAAGACTCCCTGAAGATGGTGCAAATGCATTGAAACATGTAGAAATACGATGTATAAAATATTTTATATATATATATATGTATATATATATTGTGCATTTGTTTGTGTGGATAATAAACTGTACAAGATGGACGGTACATACGTCAAAAGAGTTCATAAGGCTTTAAACATGCCCAAAACCTATCCATTTTGCCTACTTGGCTGAATTATCGGACGGAGAGCCAGATGTACATCTGGCAGTTTTCCAACAAACGTAGTGCCCTCTGAAGACCTCGTGCCCTGCGGTTGGCCTCAAACAGACGTGAAATGGAAATAATATGCTGTTCAGATTTTTTTTTCAGTTTCACTGCTCTTAATTCTAAAGTGGCACGTATACAGAAGAAACTATTTTCAAGCAATTAGTTTCATGCACCGTGAAACTGCAACCGTACACATTTTAATTACACCAACCAAATGCATAGTTTCTAATTAGTACATACATTGGATGCATTTCGGTAATCATGTTCCAAATTCAGGGAGAACAATATGCCCGAAGATGGTACATGAATACCGAAATATGTCGGAGAAACTTATCTAATGTATGTACTAATTAGAAATTGGGCATCAAAGTTTTATTTATTCACCAACTGATGCGCAAGTGAGTTGTCTTAAAACAGTATTAAAATTTACATTGAAATTTACATTACAACAGCTGCGACATGTTTCGGTGTAACTGTAACACCGAAACATGTCGGAGCTGTTTTAATATAAATCTTAATGTAAATTTTAATACTGTTTTAAAAACAACTCACTGGTGCATCAGTTGGTGAATAAAACTGTGGTAATATCAAGATACTGCACGGTACGGATGTGAAAATTTTGGAAATTTGCATTTGGTTGGTTTAATTAAACGGTGTACGCTAACATGAGAATGAACGGAATGGAAAACTTTAAAATAAGCGAAACTGGAAGTTGTATTAAATTATGGCTTCGATTCCCGATGTGCAAAATGTAAAATGCTTACGCAGACTTTCAGGCAAATACAGTTTTGAAATGAGGGACCGCGGTAGCACAGTGGTTAAGGTGCTGTGCTACAAATCGAAAGGTCGCTGGTTCGATCGCAGCTGGTGTCATTGGATTTTTCATTGACATAAAATACTTCCGATCGCACTATGGCCCTGGGATCGACTCAGCCCCTAACATAAATGAGTACCAGGAGTATTTCTGGTGGTAAAGGCGGCCGGTGCGTAAGGCTGACAACCTACCACCATCCTGTGCCGTTGTTATGAAATCTGGGAACCTTAACTTCCTGGAACCCTCTGGGCCTGTCCAGGCCTGTAACGGGACTGCTTTACAGTTTTGAAATAGCCTTTATCATATCGAGAATCAAACTGCCGGTTTTATAGAACTGTAGTTTCACGTTGCATGTAGCCAGTTGCTTGAAACGAGTTTCTTGTGCGCTGTGTCATGTAGTCTGTAATCGCGCGAAGCACTGCGCGTGTGGTGACCGCTGCTGTTAAGAAGCCCCCATCTGTTTGTCATTCCGCCAGTAATTGACGTCAAGTGGCTACTAGCATGGACTAAGGCTGCCACTGCCCACTGCGATGGAGCCGTAAGTCTCCCTGAATATCCGCAAGCTAATGGCACAGGCAGCCGGCTTCCTGCATTGTTTTCTGCCCCTGTCTTGGTTTTGAATGATACTTTTCTGCGCTTCGCAACAATTTTTGGACAGCTGAAAATTTTTTAAACAACAAGACAGGCAGTGTGCGTATAACGTAACATTGAGGCTCGTTCGAACGACCATCGTTGTAGTTGAAAAGCAATAAATATTACATATTCTGGGTGTGTGTTTGTGGCCTTAGGTATCCAGCATGCAATGCGCATGTCATCTGTGGCCTGCCGGGCCCTACAAATTTTTCCACATTACCTCCTAAATGGCACGATTTTCGGGGAGGGGGGGGGGTTATTGAACGTGAAATGCGTGTTTTGATTTCCTCTGTAACTTTTGTCTGAAACGTTTCTCATTCTAAGAAGAACTGAACGTGATACTATCATAAATATATATCGGTCTGCATGTAAAGTATACATTATTATTGTCAGATTTAAATGAAACCAGAATTTTCTCGACATTTTCAAAAAAAAATACTCAAATATCAAATTTCATGAATCAGTGGGAGCCGAGTTCATCCGTGCGAACAGACATGACGGAGCCAACAATCGCTTTTTCGCAATTTTGCGAACGCGCCTAAAAACGGTCTTCTGGCAAACTGCTGAGTTAGGCAAGAAATATTTTGTGACGAAGAATCCTCCCCTTGAACGGGTCGCAGTGGTGAACTCAGCCGTTCTGGTCCGTAAGTGAAGGTGTTTCCCCACGAAACGGTGGTACCCAGCTACCAGACCACACGGTGCTGTAATCCAGAGACCACAATATTAATCTCCCCCAGAGTGGAAACTTGAATGTTAGTACCTGCTGTCAGCCTTAAATGCTGATACAGAGTGAGGAGTTTGCAATTGACCTTGGCAATTGTTTGCGCTGGGGAAAGCTGATTTTCCTGTGATCAGGAACTGATGTATTTCAAATAAGAATGTACTGGGTTGAAGTGCAGACATATTTTGTACGTGTGAAATAGTACAGCTGTTAACGTTACACAGTATACGCCAGCACAATCTTTTTTATTCTTAAGCAAGGCTACATGTTTCGGCTAAAAGTTAGTCATATTCAGGCCCTTACAACATTTTCGTTACCAGATGCTTTGTCCACTTTGGGATCCCATAGTGTTTACAATTGCGGAATACATCTAGTTAAAACTTTCTAAAAAGGTTTTGTTTTTATGGTGTGTTATTTACAGATTGTGTCTAGACATTAACATATTAAAAATTCTTCCTTAACAGTGCGTTAATGTTCACCGGATATTCAGCTGTGAGTAAACACTATGGGATCCCAAAGTGGGCAAAGCATCTGGTAACGAAAATGTTGTAAGGGCCTGAAGATGACTAACTTTTAGTCGAAACATGTAGCCTTGCTTAAGAATAAAAAAGATTGTGCT
>Ga0123352_10010735_pt1 | contig 14393 bp, 8 predicted proteins | sample TergutLab28metaG_FD_89700 | JGI IMG/M metagenome (GOLD analysis project Ga0123352, IMG submission 89700) | Labiotermes labralis P1 segment gut microbial communities from Petit-Saut dam, French Guiana - Lab288 P1 | ecosystem: Host-associated > Arthropoda: Insects > Digestive system > Gut ... | reverse complement strand
ATAAAATCCTTCCGATCGCACTGTGGCCCTGGGGTCGACTCAGCCTCTAACAGAAATGAGTACCAGGAGTATTTCCTGGGGGTAAAGGCGGCCGGTGCGTAAGGCTGACAGCCTTACCATCATCCTATGCCGTTGTCATGAAATCTGGGAACCTTAACTTCCTGGAACCCCCTGGGCCACTCCAGGCCTGTAATGGGACTGATTTACTTAAGAACACTAGTGTAGCCAGCTCCAATTTAAAATGAAAAGACACGTCAGCAACGCATTTTTTATGTATGTCAAATCATTCGCCATCGCCCCAAGACCTTTGAAATGTTACAGCAGTCCAAAATCAGACGTGTCCCCGCGTGCATCGATTCAGGTGGAGGAATAAGATGTTAACTGTGACTTCCTAAACAATAATAACTCAATAATTATTAAATTGGAAACGTGTATTGTAAATGTATTAATGCTAATTGTAAGTAAAATATTACGTAGTTATGGTGTTTGTTGTCGAATGTGACCTTTCAAATAGACTCAAGAACCACTAATTTCCGGACATATGTATAGATAATATTTTTGCTCTGTTTTGCTTTTCTCGCTTCTCCAGACGAAAAGTGGGGCAGTTTGTCAGCTTGCCAATCAACCGCGAAAATCTCGGACGAGATTTGTATCTAGTTGCCGTTCATGCTCGTTATCCCTTCTTACTGCAAAAAATATATCTGCTGCACTTGAAATATCGTCGTTAAATAACTCAAGAATCAGTTATCTGATGGCACATTCAATGTGCCTACAAATACACATGCTGTGTTCTCATTATTCTGTAGGCAGTAAGAATTACCGGACAGTACATGATACTACCGAACGACCCAAAGTCGTCATGTAGTTGACCATCAGCGCCGGCAGTAATTTCTGTGGCGCGCAATACCTGTATGCAAAGTCAATTGGAGAGAAGCCGAAGCAAATTACATTTTTATTTTAACGGTAGAAAAAACGTAAGAAATACTTAAACTGTAAGAAATTTAGTTGGTTTTGTGTAGAATTTTTATTGTTTAATTTCATAAATTACGAGTATTGAATTTCAAAATGTCAGGGTGGATAGAGGAGAAAAGTAATTCGTAAAGAATTTGCTGTTGAAAGAGAATGATGAGCGACAACAAGGAATACCGAGAAAGAGCTGGGAGTTTAACATTATGATGGATACTACAGAAATACATTAAAAGGATGGGAAGCAGTGGCGTAGCGAATTTTTTTTGACGCCTGGGGCAAGTAACCACAATGGCCGTACCTAACAGACATTGTTAACTTCAAAAATAGAAAAGTTACAAAATGTATTTAATTTCCTTTCACTTGTGTCCATAATTTAAAATTTTTTGAGCGCAGAAAATCGTCCTTTGTTATGTAAAATATCTATTTTGTCGCCCATTTGTCGCCCCTTGGACTCTGCCGCCTGGAGCGCCCGCACATTCCCCCTCTCGTAGCTATGCCTCTGCTCCTGCCTAATACAAATTTTTTGCAACCAAAATTGTACATAAAATTCTTACATTCTCATTTACGTGCTACTTTTCAAGCCAACACTAAAATGTCTTATTAATTGCCTTACCAGTAGGTCTGTCACATGCAGAGTGCAACTTCTAATATTCGCGTGATACTATGTCCTTTTCATGTCCAAAATCTCCCGGAGCAGGTTTTGTTCGAACACTCTCAGTAGATTCACAATGTGGACTTCTGGGTTATGGCAGTGTGTGTTCTGGGGTCAAATTACAGACTTTCATAATGGATCTTGTGGCGCCACTGTACATGTAGAAGTGTGATGTTGGTGTTGCTCTTGACTCAGGGAGTCGATTTGAAGCAGTTTTATGCTGGAGATAACCTTTATGTCACTGTGTCAGTCTGCCAGCAAGTGCAAAATATTAATGTAGATGCGTCACATGCGCAGCCTGCCAGATAGTGACTCAGTCTGTCGGAAAGTAAAACGTAAAAAATTAAATACTTCATTGGGTCAGCCTGTCAGCAAGTGAGAAAGTTCCGTTTGCTATGTCGTATAGCCCAGAAGTTCCCAGCTTGCCAAGTAGAGGACCCTTCCTGAATTTAAAGAGTTTTGTGAACCCCCAACATCAACTACTGCATTACTATGCTCCATTAACTGATAAAGTACATAATGATTGAAACCCGTTATAATTTCAGAAACGTTGTAAATTAATTCACTTTGAATCTATAATAATAATACAAATGAAACACCAGTTGAAAGGGCAAGACTTGCTACGAAGCCATATGAATTCGCATGGCCTTCGAATAACTTCGCCCCCCCCCCTCCCCCGGTGGTCCTGGCCTACAGTTTGGGAACCAGTGAATTAGTGTTTATTATTACGAATGTTTAATTATCATATGTTCACATTTCCTTGGTTTAGAGCTACCGTCTGCAGCCTTACACCTGCTGACACTAGTGGCACACGTGACCAAAATTTGTGCTATGGTAAAGGTAAAGGGAAGGTAAATCAATCCCTATACAGGCCTGGACAGGTCCTGAGGGTTCCAGGAGGCTGAGGCTCCAAGATTTCAAGACAATCGGCGCATTAAGGTTACAAGGTTGTCAGCCTTACGCATCGGCCGCTTTTACACCCCCCCCCCAGAAATATTCCTGGTTCTCATTTCTGAGTCGACTCCAGGGCCATAGGGCCAATGACACCGTCGGGAATCGAACCGGCGACCTTCCGGCTTGAAGCGCAACTGCGCCACCGCGTGCCTCACATTTCGTGGTACGGGTTCAAATATTGTCAGATAACTCCCCGGGCTGGGGTGTGAGCTGGCAAACAAACTGTTTTACTAAGACTAACGCGTCCGTACTTGCAGGAACATAGCGTAGATTTTATTTCGGAATTTGGAGCATTTGTGAAGAGCATTTGGCAAGCATGTTGGAAATCATAAATACGTGGAAAAGTTTGGTCTGACACACTGAAGTGAAGAGAATGTTTGGAAATTTCTGTGTAAATGGGAAGATAATACTTTAATTGATCTAAAATAATTTCACTGTGGCGACTTGTCAGAGTTGATCCGCTTTTGTGAACACGTTAATGACTAATGAAAGTCAGATACCTGAATGATTGTCGCTTTCTCAAAAATCGGTTTGCTCCGTGCAATTAGTGACTTCGATCACTTGAAAATGGATGAGTAAGAAGATGATCGTGAGCGTATTAGTGGCGTCCCTTTTTATGTGACTCTGATTCAACAGTTGTGCAGATTGCGATGACAGACACCGAGGCACTCAAGAAAGTAAACAGACAGAGCAAATACAAAGCAAAATGTGAAGCCGATAAAAGCTGCATGGCACTAACAAGATCGCAAATTAATGACGATCGTTAGGTCGTGCCCTGTTGTGTCCACATCGACCCCATGTTGCAGCACACGTCCCCTGTGTGCTCTACATTCTGCATACATAGATGAATGAAGTTATGACGTCATACATGTGAGGGTGAATGGGGAAGCAGGGAGTGACTGGCGCTGGTGCTGGGACAAAACAGCATTGCGTCGTGGCCTATTGGAACTGAATCAGCTTCTCTTTCAAATATGGGGAGGTCTGTCCCTTTTCCGGCTTTAGTCTGAAGCTTTGACCGTCTGATCACATCAGGATCTGAACTAAATGCTACCCTGGGTACTGTTATCTGGACTGATCTTTTTGTGTGTTCCTTTAGCACATTCAAACTGGCTAATACCCATTCGTCCCACATTCCTTCTAGCAAATCATTGACGATAATGTTTCTACCAGGCGCCGGATGTGCTATCTCATTTATTAGGAATAGCCCCTGTTATTCGCCCGGGACATGTTTGCTTTCCTTTTCAGTATCAGAACAGAGTGCAACTAAAACTTTAAAGACGAAATAGCACTCAAATTAAGACATTTAAGTTTACTGGTGTAACAAACAGAACATAGGTAGAGAATGAAGTTAAAATTAAGTCCGGGAACTCTACCAAGGCTACCGTACTTATTGGTTTGAAGAAAGTAGTTCGAAACAAAAAAATGACAGTAAACTATGCTTCTTTATATTACATTTATGGCTTATTTAACGATTTTATCACTAGCCCTGACCAGGGGTACACAAATTCCGGGCGCCAGGTTGAATTTTGTACTGTGGGGCCTAAGGGTGTCTCTGTGGGTCCTCGGTATGGAACTGACTTGTCACGCATCTGAAGCCCAGAGCTTTGAGGTAACTTCTAGATTTTTTAAAAATGTGACGAACCCTGGCTCAGAATATATATTGTTTAATGCTGGAATGATTGGTCCATAGCGCATTGCAAGGGTGTGTGTGACATGAAGCGATCGTGGGGATAACTAGGATTGCTATCCTGGCATCTCATTGCAGGAACTGATGACTGCTATGTAGACGTCGGTCAGCGTGAGGCGGTCTCCAGTCTGACATTTTAACGCTTTGCCTCCTGAAAACACGAAGGTACCGACAGTTGCTTGACAAACGTGCAAACTACGGAGATGACTGACGCACGAAATAGGCTTGTGACGTCTTACCGTCTTACATCTCTCCTTCTCACTGTGGCGCTGCACGCCTTTATACGGTGTTCACACACGCGCGTCTCCTTAAGATGTCTCTATATGAAGTTATTGGTACAGCATTTCTCCACGCTCGTTTTCTGGCGCTGCTGTTTAACGGTTGTTATGGGACGGCTGGGTCCATCCGTTCGAGTCTGAAATCGTCACGCAGTTTGTGCTCTTCGAGACAGGACAGTCGGAGTATTGGCTGCCAACAGAAATGAGTAGACCGAACATCGGCATTGTAACATTACGTGCAGAAAATCCGCGAGATGTCTGCGACACAGTCGCGCACACGGGGTGGGAGGGGAGCGGCGGGGAGGGGGGGGGGGAGGGGAAGACTGCAGCCTGGCAGCCGGGCGCTGGGTCCGCTCTTGCTGTGACATAGCAGCTGGGACGCGTTAGTACGCAAAAGAATCTCGGTTCGAAACTTGGGCAGGTTACTACTAGCTTTGCTAGCTGACGTTTTAGATTTGTATGCTTATAATTTTTTGTTTATTTAACTACTCTCTCTGTGGCTCATGCTATGCCTATGCTTGTGTCCGAGCAGTGGCGTACCGAGGGGGTTGGTCAACCTTCCCCCCCCCCCGAAATTCCGAAGGCGCTCCAAAATCGTGCTAAACTCAACCCGATTGTGAAAACTGTTAAAAATTGCTGAATTTGGGACGCCAGCACCCCAAGATATTTGGAAAAAAGACAGTAAAATTCTAAAACTACCTAGGTTCGCAATTGTTTTACATTAGCAATGACAAATACATTGGTTGTCATCATAAATAGTCTTAAAGTACCAAAAATTAAGATCATTTTGCTATATGAAATGAAATTTCTTGTACGAAATTACAGCTGCCTCCAGAACCCCTGACTAGGGGGCTACCGCCCCCAGATTCCCTTCTCTTTGTCCTATGTCCTCAAGTGAATTTGTTGAACCGCCTCCCCCCCTCCTCGCGAACAAAACTCCTGGGTACGCCACTGTGTCCAAGGGCAGTATATTACACTGTTTGCATTTGGCGTGGCGATAAGGAGCTGATTCATGTGCTGAATTACACAGACGTTATAGAATTACTATTGCTTACATAAGAATGCAGGCAGAAACCATGAACTTATTATTGCCACATACAAATACACACGGACCCTACAATCCACTTCCTACATATGAATGCACAAAGACACCATAAAATTACTATTGCTTACATACAAATACAGACAGCTGTATGCGACCGGGATTGGAGCCAAGTACTTCAGCCCGGCTCCGCCCAGTCATCATGTCAGTGATGATGCAGCATCTGTAATAACTTCTGATTTGATAGTCCATACATAATCGAATTTGGCAGCGGGCAGATGATCAATGGGTTTTCTTGTCGCCATAAATCTCGACCCCGTAGCGGCGGTGGTGTGGGGATGTGAAGTGCTGACCGCGCGCACGAGGCTGACACGATTTTGTGTAGTGAATCGCTAGAACTGCAGTCATTCTTCTGGTTTGTAATTCACAGCGCAAAGTCATTACAGTACTTCGAGGGTAGACTTCTTTCAGAAAGATACCGCACTAAGCCTTTGTACATAGCCGACTGTGCGTTGTAGATTTGGTTACTTGGCTTGGCATTCGTAAACATGGCGACATACAACAAATTACGGGATGTTTTTGGTTACAAGTTGTTATGACAAAAACATTGTTGGGAGACTTGGAAGACAGCTATGGCATATTGCGACTCTTAGGAAACACTACTCTCATTGCACAGCGGGATAACGCAGGGCCCTTGGTTACCTGACAGTCCAAAAGTTCAACACACTGCCGATAAGCAACTATGCTTTTAAATAGGCGTCTGTAGAATTATGAACAACTGTTGTTCCCCGTACCGACTGGTCCAAACAACAGGGTCGTACACAAAGAGATTTTGATGTGTGTTGGACCGTGCATCATTGTGATAACTGAAGAATAAGAACCAACTAGATGCTACTTATTATTTTATTGTACTTCTTGTAGGCTCAACATGTTTCGGGCAATACTATGCCCATCATCAGGAGCTCACGCCTATAATGTTGATTACCACATTGGTCGTCTCGTTCTTGGGTAGCAGTAGGTTGGGAATTAGGTGCGGGTAGGCTGGAGTAGTGTCCGGGCTGCAGGCTGCAGGCCATAGCATCTAGTTGGTTCTTATTCTTCAGTTATACACAAAGAAGTTTTGGATGGGATGAAGGGGGTGTGTTAGTTGGGTGGCGTCATGGCGGGGTTTGATTTCGAGAAGTCTGCCATATATAAAATTCAGTCCATTAGTGGTAACAGGTATTTAATACATAAAATGAAGCAACTTATACAATAAATATAATGTGTATTCAGCATGAATTCCATGGGCTATTTAATAAAAAGTCTATTTATCTCCAAATTACTCTTCGTTGTTTACAGCTGAAGCAACACAAAAACACAAAGAACTGACCAGCAATAGCTACCTCTCATTAGGATGGTTTTGCAAGGTCGAAGATGTTCGTCTCTTACACGCTGAGGGACATGATACTTAACTGGTCGAGAATTCCAGGATTAGGATATGCTAATTTGAGACGGTGATAAACGGTACGTCACGACTTCCCTTTCATAAAAATGAAGATACGGTTGCAATCGAAACAACTTTATTTATTTCGAGGGTTTGTGCTAATCGCTTCACAATACAATGTAACGCGAAATACTCGCACCGTTAGAGCCCATCCCCACTGAACGAGTGGCGTGTGGTGGCTCTCCTATGATTGCCAGTTGATTGAAACTGACTTTTGCTTGCTTTGACCGGCTTTCTGCTCACACCGGAAAAATTTCCTAAGACTGTCTTCTGGCTTTGCGGCACCTCGTTTTGCAGTGCACAATCAGCAGACCTTCACAGCAAAAGTTTGCAGCAGTGGACTGTGCAGCGCTTGTTTTCGGTGCTTGACGATGCAGACGCGCCTCTAGCTACAGCAGCTTGTGTTGCAATTGCAGAGATCATGTATTTGACCACACCAAACTCATGCAGAAAAATGTACAACACCACCGACAAGGGAAAAATTACACAGTTACAACAGATTCACTGAGACTGACGAGTGATTTACAGTGACTCATCCGATATCTCGTACACGGTGAATGCTGACGGCATGAAGCCACTGGAGTTTCTTTGAAGTTTCCCGACAGCGTGCGGGAATGGCTGGCGTACCTGGCACTTCATCGCGCGGCATTGGTGCCTCAGTAGCATGTCGTCCACATTGCCCAGTGGCATTGCCATCCGAAGTGCCACCACCGTGCCACTTGCTCAATGTGGACGTATCATAAAGGCCGGTATATGGCTCAGTAGCATGTCGTCTACATTGCCCAGTGGCATTGCCATCCACCGTGCCACTTGGTCAGTGTGGACGCATCGTACCTGGGGGCATAGCTCGTACGATATCACGCGGCATGTTGTCACCGACCAGTGGCAATGCCAGCCACCAATATGCCACTCGCTAAGAGTGGATGCACCCATACGTAGCTGTACATCATGCTGCAGTGACGTCATTGCTGCCACACAGACTGCATATTCATCAGTCAAATTTTTGTTATAAGTTTACTATAGTTAAATAGGTCTATATTTAAAAAATTGACCCTTTCTTCTATTGATGTGTCTCAAAAGCAGTCCGTAACTGTCAATAGCACACTTTTGTTTACGTCGGCAACACAAGGAATTAAAATTCTTAATAGTATTTTAGACCTTACGCTATGGCTACAATTGGACTGTGTTACCTTCAGCGAATAGGGCAATGATGTGCTTAAGAAAGAATTTATTGTTATTATTACTATTATGATCATTGTTATTATTGTCATTATCATGATCATTATCATCATCACCACTATTCCAGTCAAATTTAAAATTAGTCCAGAATGGTAGAATATTAATTTTTATTATCGCTGTCTCTCTTACAATACGCCTGTTGTTCAGATTGGCCAATAGCCGGCAGTTTGGACTGGCAGAATCATAAGTGAATAATAAGCTGGAAAGAACGTAGGAGGCCGCGGTAGAGGTCTGATGTCGTTCATAATAGAGTTAAACTGACCCGGCTTTCTCTAAAAGAACAAAAAACATCTAGAAAGTGTCTCGGGCCGATCTAACCTCTCGTAATGATTCGGAAGCGTTAGAGATACGTCTGCAATAGACACCAAAGAACTACAGCATTTTCACTGTGTGTGTCTTCTGGTCTAATATTACAAGCACTGTACATTTCAATCACAAATTATTCTCCAGACAGCACCAACCTGTTGGTCTCTCTCCAGGAAAGACTGTGTATATGCCATTATATAGGAACTGAATTTTTAAATATTACTTATTTTAGCTTCAAGCCTAATTTTTTTTTAAAGTTGGCATCAATACACATCAATTATAAATACCGAGATTTTTTAGAATTATCTCTGTGTTAAACATATTAAAATATGGAAGTATTGACCGTGCTAAATAGTAATCAAAGCTGCCACTTTCCTCATAATACAGTATTACTATGATGTGAGGTTCCTTACACAGGGTCCAATACTATCCATTCTATTGTCATTATTGTCATAAGATAATATTACAATGGGTTCGTCCTTCTGCGAAATAAATGTGTGAAAAAAATTCTATAGAATAAAATGTAATTTACAACAAAATAAAATACAGACTATTTGTAGGTATGGGCGAAATGTCTACGTACCACAGGAATAGTGAACGAGTTGTCCTGTTCAGATATTATAAATTTAGAGGAAACGTCCTGGAGTATCTTATTCAGCGTAGTGCAACTGTGCACACAACAATACTAAACAGTTTGTACTGTTCCGGCTAATAACATATCGCATGTACCTTTGCCCATCTGGGACACGACGCCTTGCAGTACCGTGTAACATCATACATAAAGACAGGCCTCTGCAACTGCAGGCTAGGCCAGGCGGGTAACGAGGGTCCTGGATCGATCCCTGGCTATTCAGTCCTCAGTTTCATTTATACGCTCCAGAGAATCGCTGAAGTCGTGTGTTAAACAGGGTAAATGTCAGAACAAAACAAGGGCAACCTCTGGGGGCGGCTGACACTAGGCTTGCGTGTTGTGGTAATGGCTCTCGTTTCTTTACCGCCATACTTTACACACATTTCCTACCATTTTCGTAGCAAGAGAGCCTTCTGTAGGCATTCAACCGTGTTTGGTGCCTTGAAATCCGAAAATTTAAATGACATTTCAACCTGCAGTTTTTACCTCACCAGGAAACACACACGGCTTTGTAATAAAAACCAACAAAGAGAGCTTAAAGATGTCGTTTAGTGATATAATCGCTATTTTCTTGATTTCAAACTTTCGCTGTGTTCTGAATGTTGTATTCTTTCTTCTGGGTGATTCCTCGGTGTCTGAATTTTATATGCCGGCGTTTCGGAACACTTATAACCCGGTTATTCTTCCTGCTCACACCGCCTATGAAGATAGAACAGAGTGTTCCGAAACGTCGGCATATAAAATTCAGACACCGTGGAATCACCCAAAAGAAAGAATACAACAATCGCTATTTATTCTGTTAATAGTACGGAAGACGCCAAAATACTCCATGCGAAAATGTGGAATTTTTAATCATAGAGTAGGTGATACATAGAGTAACCACAAACTGTCTCACTATCTGCTCTGTTGTCGGCCTCCACGTTTTACGGTTTACACCCATTTAATGTCAAGGAAGTGACTGTATGCAGTTCGTGGCGTATCTCCAAGATAAAACAGCGTTACACTTTTTCTTGATACCAGGAGTGAGCAAATTCCGTCGACAGGTCACCGTAGTGACTAAATGTTATACTGTGGCGCCTAATAATATATCTTTATGTCCTCAGTGTGAAACTTGCTTTACGTCACCTTTCTGGGGCCGAGAACTTTGAGGTGGCTCCTAGATTTCTGGAAAATCTATACAAACTGGCTTTATGCCCTCAAAATATTTTCTGGCTGCTTTACACTGGGCACAAAATTAACTCGACTGTAGCTCATATTTCAGATATATTCCTGTGGGGTACCTACGCATGAGTGAGAGCGATAATGTAATCTATATAAACCTTCCGACATATTCTTGTGGGATGCCTACGATGAACAACTGCAGGTATTGTGATGCAGACAATTCCACCGTATCTGCTCTAAATACCAAGCTAATATAAACGACACTATTAGGGCAAAAGCGGTCTTTTTTCACTATATCGTCTAATGTTGCTTAGCATGACAAATATTTAAGTCACAATATAATAAGTCTTCAATTCCACAATGAAAAATGACAGAAAATTTGTCAACAGGAATATGTATTCACTGACTATTATAACAAGCAAAACTTTAATTATTTAAGTACATAAAGGGCACTATGGGTAATGTATGTTGCAAGCGTGTGTATTTGGTGTATGAAATAGGGGAGGAGCACTGCAATAACACAGTCTTCTAACGAAAATATGCAGTGTGTTAGCAATGCACCGTGGGAGGTCGCACGCGATCCCACTCTCCATGATGCAATATTCGCTTCTTCACATAAAACAAATTCAGGAAACGTGTAAACAAAGGATGTAATTTATTGATCCACCCTCTTGCATATTTGATGGCGTATTTTACATTTAACTTTCAAGTCACATTTGGTAACTGTAAGTAACACTTGCTCTAACAGTAGCAGACTCTACCTTCTGCCCACAGAATGTCTTCATACGTTTCGTATAATTCTCACAAAAACTGAAATTATACACCTCAATGACACTGACCATTTTATCAGTTTAATGAAATACGCTGTGTTAGTTTAGAGATTATTCATTTCCTGCATTTTGATTAATATTCATCTATAAAACCAAGTTAACGCATAAGTTACAAACACATTTAAAATTATGGTCTTTCCCTACTCCTACATGTTTCGACACGTCTGTGCCATCCTCGGGGATTTCAAGCAGCAATTTTAAAACTTACTGTTATATAACAGACTACATCCACAAAACTTACTGTTATATAACAGACTACATCCACAAAACTTACTGTTATATAACAGACTACATCCACAAAACTCATGAAACACAGCATTCAGCATCCCTTGTAATGTGTTATAATAAGTTTATAAATTAAATTCCTTGCATTTAGAGTCATGGAAAGCAAGAAAACGGGACAACCTAAGCAGCGTTAGTTTGTAATCTTATTATGTTAGTTGTTTGGTTGGTTGGTTAGTTAGATTGTTATTTGGTTACTTAGCTTTTAAAGTGTCGCAAAAAGGCAAATGTAAAATGAACTTCGACAAGTTGTTGGTTGGCCCTGTGTATTGTTGCAGTTATCTTGTGTTGTTATCTTATGTGTATTGTTGCAGTTATCTTGTGTTGTTATCTAATGTGTATTTGATGTACTGTGTGTGTGTATTGCTGTTTTTACTTTAGATGCCGGACTGCTGGCTAGAAGTCAGTACTCGGAAGGTCCTGTGACCGGCCACCTCGACACAGGTTTTTTTTTTGTTTCCCTGTGTCTAAAAGCAAATGCTGAGATGGTTCCCAAGATTGCAAGTTGCCAGTAAATGCTTTTCATGTAGCCCTCCCGACTTAAATTCAGTAGTAACAAATTTCATGTTTTGTATACATGTAAAATAACCACTGTCACCGGGTAACAACCAATTTGCAGTAAATAAACATATTACATTATATATTAAGTTCTCAATTTACGTAATCACCTGTATTGCTGCGCACGTTGTCTTCCTTTTTTCAACTTTGTGTATCTGCGCCTTAGGAACCACTGATGTAATTGCTGCATCTCTAGTCCACTGTTTTAGTTCTGCGGTTTTACTTCTTTTCACATTTGATTTATAACGTTTTCAAGAGAGCAGTGGGAAGATATGAAATTCTAGGAGGTGAAGTCAAATTAAGTGCAGTAGAAATGATAAGATGTGAAATTGTATCTGTGCATTAAGACTTGTGTAGATATACGGTTATGGCCTCACGCATTCTTAGCTCAACAGCAGATAGAATTTGGTTGCCAGCTTTACTTCCCCTTCCTTCGAAGCCTCGATAATAACCGGCAGTACATGTTCCGAGTCCCAGAAACGATGTGAACGTTACGGAGAATAAAAAAATATCTTTGACTTTGCCGGTTGCCATCGTTTTCTGTTTTACTGTCATTCAATACAACTGAAGGTCAGTCTAAACACAGCTTTTATTATACATCGAGTTGTTAAGCAACTACATGTTTCGATCCTTATAAAATGTTCATCATCAGGCTTGCGTAAAAACAATGAGAAAAGGTAAAAAGTACACATAATGTTACACACTGCATTATGAGATCTCACAATTTACATATTTTAGATGTAGTGTATAACATAATATGCACTTTTAGATGTAGTGTATAACATAATATGCGACCGAGGCGTGCTGCTGACCACTCACCCCCTTCTAGTGCCGTGGTCATGGAAGAGTAGAGCTATACCTCTACCCACCCTCAGGGCCACACCGGGCCTGTAACGGGATCACTTCACCATTTTTACCTTCTTACCCCCACTACCTCAGACAAACAACGTCGACAAAACTATTTTATTGTGTAGGCTAAATAAATTCCGAAGGAAGAAATCAATCTAAAAACATTTACAATTACTGATGACAGATCTTTGCGATTGGTGGAAATTATTGAACATATAATTTTGCCGAATAGGATTTACTTAAAATTGTTGTCAGCCACAAACGCTGAAGATCATAAACGCAAAATGACATGTACTTAACTTCTAGCATTCACATCATAATCTGGGGTTTCACACTTGGAGAACTGCAGTACAATAAATATGTCCGTAGCCTTGCAACTGTAAGTCACTATAGTTGTGAACACGTCCATGTACCATCTTACCACAAACATAAATATGTCAGTGTCAGCACCACTGATATTAGAAACATGGTAAAACAGAGCATGTCCATCTTGATAATTTTTGATACAACAACCAACAGAATGCACAATATTGCAATATGTGCGTTTTGTTGGTTTCTGTATCAAAAACTGTCAGGTAATGTACGGGAATAAGTGCCATAACAAGACGTCCAATCTGTGCCTACATATCAGTTTCCAACATATTTAGGTAGTCCCTAGGACCATCATCACAGAACGTGTGTATCACGTTTAATGGAGCACTGCCGACGTTTTTAGCGTAAAACAGCGATAAAAATACAATCATAATACACAAATGTAAAAACTCCAATATTTTGCAGCTACAGTGACATATTATACTAGTAAATGTTACAATGTTTTATACCGGGTACAATGGTGCTGGTAAAACAGCTTACCGTTTATTTACGTCTCCTTGAATATGGTACAATTAGATCCTTAATATGATCGGAGGAGGTTTCTTAATAATTTTGTACTGTTTACGAAGTAATATTTTCCAGTTTCTTGTTGCGTCTGGAAATTCATTACTAATATTACTAATATTTTATCTTATTTTAAGTGCTTCATGTCGTTGTCCATAAATTTGATAAGATACAGTTCACACTGTTTGTCGCAGATTACTTCGGCATTATGTGATGGCTGTGAACATGTGTAACGTTCATTGTTATGATCACTAGCACTATGGAAATGTTCTGTTTTGGGAGAACTAAAGAGAGTTATGTAATATTTACAAAAAATATGTACAAAATAGCAAAATACTTAATGTTAAGTACAGACTACATTCCAGTAGTTATTAATGTGTCTGTGTGCTTACAGGTACATCCATGGCTTTGGATGTGCATAGTTGCTGCATTTTTCTATAGCCTTAGCAGATATTACAAAGCTGTGCAAATTTCAGTAAGTACGCATAGACTTAAATAGGCTAATAACAATGGGGGGGGGGGGCAAAACAAACCATGGGGGTTAGAACTCAGAGGCCTCTGTTCTGAAACCCGAACGCCGAAGGTTTTCCTTT
>Ga0123352_10010734_pt1 | contig 14394 bp, 6 predicted proteins | sample TergutLab28metaG_FD_89700 | JGI IMG/M metagenome (GOLD analysis project Ga0123352, IMG submission 89700) | Labiotermes labralis P1 segment gut microbial communities from Petit-Saut dam, French Guiana - Lab288 P1 | ecosystem: Host-associated > Arthropoda: Insects > Digestive system > Gut ... | reverse complement strand
TCCTGATTGGGCCACTCCAAGTCGGACACGACGGTTCTGATTTTCTCACACGTGGGGGAAGGGGTTTAGAATACGAGAGAAACCGGAGTGGATTTATTTAGTGAGGGTTAAGCTGCAAAACCCTAGCGGTGCGTTTCGCAGTGCTGGGTTTGTCTTAACGACGCCCTGTACTCTGCTACTCACCCCTCCTTGACGTCCAACGTAGGACCAACAGCCAGTATTTTCTCCCGTTATGTGGATGTAGTCCGGGTCGATCTGTGGGTTGTATTGCCTGAATCTTATGGGCGTCCTCTCGTGGAAGTCGCGAATAGCCAGCAGGATTCTGTTTCTCTCCGCACCATCTGCGCAGGAAACGGGGCTCTTTCAGTTCATTGCAGAATGTGATGTGTCAGCAGTACAGTGAAATTGCCACATTTTATTTTGGGAAACACGCGACCTGGTCAGGAAGTTCTCGGTCTGAGTTCTGGAGATTCCGTCCGCTGTCACCGCGCTACACAAGGCCGAACTGGGAAAAAGCATTTCGTTTAGGAACAATGAGACTTCTGCTTCATGCAGTTCGCCGTAATGACCAAGAAATGACAATCTGTTGCGTGGAAATTCACAGCGCCTCCGTGCATTTTCCTAACATGTGCAGCCGATGTTGCCCTCACACCACACTCCACAGATGCGTAAACCACAATACTCCCCTCTCACCGCTCCATGATAGTTTTTCCTGTTTCATGCCTTAATCACACTCTGAGAGGTAAAGCGTTTGAAGATGAGGAACGATCAAAAGTGACGCCACACAGCAACTTATACAGATGCACCGAGCGGACTGCCAGAGGTGCTTCCAGCAGCGGAAGAGCCTCTGTAATATGCTTATCCAAACAGAAGTGTTCTGGTTCAGAAGGGATCAGTACGTAATGAAGGTAACTTCAGTGCTGTTGGTTCCACAGCATCAGTCCGGGTGCTTCATGATCAGGCCTGTTGAGGAACATCTGGATATTTAACCCTACATACGAAGGGGCGCTGTTCACCTCATTAGCCTTGTTAACCTTCTACCAGATAGCGCGTTCAGGGCGCTTTGTGTGAGACTGCAGTGCTGTTCGGAGAATTGGCTTTTCCAGAATTAAGAGCACTTGATATCGTGTGAGTTGGTCATCAAATTTTTTTAAATTTTCAGCCTTTTTTTGGAAGACGTACGATCCATTAGCATGTACCCTCCCCTCCCTTCAGAACTGAATTATATCCTTCGCCTCTTGAACCCAATATGCAGCTCTACACCAACCATACAACCAACCAACCAACCAACTAACAAACAAAAGATTTGAGGGAGGACAATTGCTCCAAAGCACAAGTCCACGTCCCTCGATCGTAACCATTCTGCCCTTGACCACATCGCTGTGCTCAGTAACAGACAGCCAAAACTATTTTATTTTAGCAGAGATCGTGCTTCCAATTTCCCGTCGCGGTTAAAAACTCCTATGCTGCCATGCTGAGGTCAGTTGCTTAGGAGGCAATTGCCCTATTTGGGGAGGATGAACTTTGGTGGAAAGGCATTCTGGGATTCGAACCCAGAGTGGTGAAACTAAAGTTAACGATAGACTAACCGCGTATTTTTTTAGGCTGTCCCTTTTATCCTGTCCCGCACACTGCAGCTTTGTCACATAGGAAGCCTCCATCTGCTGGCCATCCTGTGACAGCCACGCTCCTTCGGACAGCGATAAAAGATTCTGCACTTCCTTGCGACCAAGTTAACACTTTCATGTTATGTTACCTGGATGATGCGGTGTTTTACAATAAAGTGGCATGACAGGAAAAATTCTTGAGCAGCTGACAGTTGCTCGGCTGTTTTAATTTCCCACATTCAAATAAAACGTTCCGCCCTTTATCATTTTTAATAAATATCCAGCAATTTGATTTTGTACTGATCTGAGAATCGTCGGTATGTTTATATGGCTGCCTTGATATGTGTTTATCTGTGTATAAGAGAGTATGATTGATGGTGGGGTCAAGTATAGGTAATTATCTCCATTATTTCGTCCAATTCTAATGTTTGCCATCCCGAAGTGTTTAACACATATATAAATATAAAATGATGTATCAGTCAAACACAACAAAACATTATTATGTTTATTATTGTATTAAAGGCACATGTTTCGATTCTTATAGAATCATCTTTAGGCCCTTCTAAGGTACAGATCCTAAGTTAGCTATGTTTAAAATTGCGCTGTGACACCCCAAACGCTTACATTCTTGATATAGCCATGTATAAAATGCAGGTGTCGTTATGTTATTATTATACAATCAGGATGCTTATTTCTAACACTTTAACCTGTGTATATGCAGGAGGTTACACGTATGTATTTGACATGTGTTGTTATAGAAGTCTGGATATTGTTATATATATTGTTGCAAATTACCAAATATGTGTATTTCCGTTAAAACTTTAAAATCATTAAAATTCTGTGCACTAAATTTGCTCTTGAAAATGATATCTTCCGTATGTTGATATTATATTCTTGACGAACGTTTAGGCTCTTATCTCCAGTGTTGAGTGATTGGATTTATATAATGACAGTGAAGGTGTATTGATGTCATTTATTTCACGAAGTTTATTGCTCTTGTGCAACTTGTCGTTCATGTATGGTGACTGTGTGGTCTTTGTCACGTCCTGAAAATATTGATATAGCACTACTCATGAATGGTTTTTTGTAATATAATGCGATGCGTGGATCGTTCTAAAAAAATTGCTATTTACTTACATATACCAGAAGATATTCCTGTTCGTTGTTATTTGCTAGGGTTGGTTGCTAAATGTTATATCCACGTTGCACTGGTTTTGCTTCTGATGATTTTTTGTTGCTTTGTTTTGATTCCCACGTTACACTGATTTGTATTTGCGATGTTTTAGGTTGTAGTTAACTTCTGCACTATGACGCAGCGAGAGTTCTTTCTGTGAGATCTTGCGAATGGTCTTCTCACTACTGAACTTTATATTTTACTGCTCTGCGCTGTAGGCATTAGGTAAACCTCTGTAGGGATCATTATGTACTCTAGTGTCAAATATATTTTATTTTATTGTCATCATGTCGTTGATCTGGTTATTTATTTTTGTTTCGCTGAAAATGTAAAATTTTTCGATGGTATCCATCATCTGGCCTTTATTGGTAATGTAAACTGTCTCTATGATATCTTATATTGGGCCGATGAAGTGCCCATTCTCTACCAGATATTGGGAAAAACTGGATTTACTACTTCCGTATTTGAAATCCCTAAATTGTTCGTGGAAACGGACTTTGAAATATCTGTCGGTTTGTCAGATATATTTTTTATTGCATGTGGGACACGTTATTTGATAGATCGTGTTTGTATTTTGTGCGGTGATGTCTTGTTACAAGAAGTTTACCTATGGTATTTTCTGTACAGATCGTAATTTTCACTCTGGTAATCTTGAAAGCTTTCGTAATGGCTCTAGTATCTTTCCGAATGTAAGTGAATTTTGTCCATTGTACTTTCTTACTGTCTTCTTCCTGTTTCTTTTTACCATGCAAGTTCTTCGCGATTGAAGTGTCAAATCCAATGTTATGTAATTGTATTTTTTCTTTTTCCAAGTTTTCTGAAGATAATTGGTATGTATTCATTCTGTTGTAAAAGTATTGGTTTGCAGCTGATTTGTGTTCTTTAGGATGGCAAGTATCTTTTGGCTTAATGATGTCAGTATGTGTTGGTTTTCTATAGATGTCTATTGACAGCTTCTTTGGTTCTCTGAAAATCGTTATGTCCAGGAAGTTGATCTTGAACTCTGTTTCTTTTAAAGCGTAAATTTTAGTTTTGGTGTTAAGTTATTAAAATAGTCTAATATGTTGTCTATGTTTGTTCTGCTTCCATTGTAAACAATACGTATATCATCGATATGTCTGAAGTATCCTTCAGTGTTTTGATCTAATTTTGGAATTCCAAAATTTCAAACTCTTATTACATCACGATACTGAAGGATACTTCAGATATATCGATAATATACTTATTGTTTACAATGAAAGCAGAACAAACATAGACAACATATTAGACTATTTTAATAACTTAACACCAAAACTAAAATTTACCCTTTAAAGGAAACAGATTTCAAGATCAACTTCCTGGACATAAAGATTTTTAGAGAACCAAAAAAGCTGTCAATAGACATCTATAGAAAGCCAACACATATGACATCATCATGCCAAACGATACTTGCCATCCTAAAGAACACAAATCAGCTGCAATCCGATACTTTTACAACAGAATGAATACATACCAATTATCTTCAGAAAACTTGGAAAAAGAAAACAATAAAATCCATAACATTGGATTTGAAACTTCAATAGTGAAGAACTTGCATGGTAAAAAGAAACACGAAAAGACAGTAAAAAAGTAAAATTGGGAAAATTCACTTACATTCGGAAAGATACTAGAGCCATTGGAGCCATTTTATTGTGTTTGATAAATCTGCGTATATTTATCTATTAATTCGTCCAGTCAAACTCCAGTGTGCACTGGAGCTAAGGCGTTACTCATAATACATGGATTTTTACCTCCACGCCCTATACCAATTAGTAGTTTGGTGCTGCAATACTCACTGAACACGCCGTGCATGACAAACGGCACTATTCTGTTCGGCCAGCGTCTCGCAGGATTGATCAATCCGGTCCTCAGTTGTTCTTGAGACAGCATGATATCACCTTCGAACTTGCCACTCTGCTCCCACGCACTCTGCTCGTCCTTGACATCTGCAACAAAACTTACGTTAACTCACTGTGTGTAGCGACCGGATGTACCAGTTGTAACAATTCTGCTGCTGTCCTTGTGGAACAGCTTTATACTGGCTTAATTGATTTTGTGTGATGGAGTTCGGTGTTGAGTTTTACTGAAGCAATTGGGGGACTTATAAACCAAATTAACAAACTCTGTGCAGCCGACAACCCCATTCTAAGATGTATAGGTCTACATGACAAGTGTGTAGCAGGTGGTACAGGTCAGAGAGCCGTATATTCACCATTGGCATTTAAACATTTGTTCCTCTACAGCGCCATCGTGCAGTATAAGTCGGTGTCAAGTGTCTGTAGCCAGGTAAGTGACAGCTTGCTTCACGTCTGCATCTGTTGCAGATCGGTTGCAGACCGAATGTACTAGTGTCTAGTGTGCAGTGCCTTACCGATCACCCTTGCTGTGCAGCAGGTAGCCACAAAAACCAAAATCACAACGTGGAAGAACATCTTGACGGCGGATATGTTACGATCTATGTGACCTAGTTATTCAGTGCACTTAATATGAAGTGCCGGAAGGTGTACTAATTTGTCTGCATGTTTCACAACACTCAACGATAAGTTATCAGTGATGTGAAGGCTTAACTTACGATAGGCATGGTTCTGGATTATTGCTATTCTGTCGCCAAGTACTGTCCCCCTTTTTTTTATGATTTGAATGATTGTAACTCGCACCTACTTGCGGTTTGGAACTTGAGTGTCACTGTCTGGTTCTTGATAAAGATAACGGTTTCCCTAAAAAGTGGAGTGCTTAAATAGGGGGATAGAAGTTCTGGCGTTAACTTTTACTGTGACATTCGGCACAATTATGGCGTCAGGGTTGTTGGCTGTTCAACCCTGACGCTCTCCCCGCCCATGGAAATTCCTTAGGAATCTCTTCTGTTAGAGGGTGGAAAACCCCCAGGGATATTGAATTCGAACACAATTGGGTCACTTGAAAATATTCCAAGTTCCCTCAAAGTACAGCGCCACTGCAGGCCACTGTGAATCGTTAAAATCTTCACAACTCTTCACCTCCATCATTCTCACTTATCCTCAAAAGTAGCATAAATAGCTCATTACTTCACCTCTGGTCCACTGTCTACAAATTGTGTAAAAAACATATTTTTTTGAAGCCTTTGGTTTTGCCATCAACAGTTTTGTGAATTACCTGTACACAGTATTCTAAAAGTATCTGTATGAATATTATTGTCAGATCAGAGGGAGGCGCGGCTACTTTTACAGCTGGCCATCAGCAGAAAGTGACTTTGGGAAGGGCAGCATTTCCTGATAATGTTATGCACCATGTTTAATGTATACTGAGTTATAAATGAAGTTGTGTTTCCATGTAATGTGAGCATAATCCTGATAAAAATATTTACAACACCTGGTATTAAAATTATCTGACATCTTGACTTCTATATATGAAGTCATACATTCGGCACATTTGAACCACCAGCATTACCGTATCGCACCGCGTCACCTCCCGTCGACGCTGTAGGTCTGTTCTATTCCCCACCACACCCCCTAAAATCAAGAGTACCAAATTCTTCCCTGTGGTCGTCCGTAAGGCAGAAATAATTTTTAATACTTGTAGGTGATGGCAAGAAATATTAACACAGACTGTAGCTGCAGACTCTGAAAAAAACAATTAATTAATGTGATTTAATTGTGTCATTATTGGCGAGGTCAGTTACTGAGATTATGTATTGTTGGTGTCAGATAAGTAAGTGATGTGGTGTATCGGTAGCCTGATACTGGCAACAGATAACTGAAGTACTGAGACAAATCTGTCCCACTGCCACTCAATCACCATAAACAGGAGAGAGACTGGCCTGGGAATGAACACAAGCTTCTGCACTGACAGCCTGTTGCCTGACTGAATGTATTTGTTTATTATTTTGTGTTTTGATTACTCTTATGGCTTTAAGGAAGAACCACAATTCTGTCTGAGAACTCACAACTTGAAACAAAAATAAATACAGTAGTTGGCTTAACTTTGGATCAATTGTTTTCTGTCCATTCCATGAGAATGCGTAAGCACTGTAATGCATTACACTAAAATAACTAGTCATACGGCACTCCGAAAATGGTGATGTGGCTTGCTGAGTTTACATTATAATTGCGTTCTTTCCCTGTTGAAGAACAGAGAAGTTACACCGTATATATACTGCACTCACTCAGCCACACAATAATATTATATTGTAACGCTGTGCTTGTTGAAAGTTTAATTTTCTTGCTGTTTAACCAGCAAATGTGGTGCTCAGATGTGAGTTGCTTAACAAAAGCGAGGATGTGCTGCCTGGTTAAGAATGACGACATATCCAATGGAGTGGCAATGGATGAGTGTAAAGTAATGGTGAAGTGAGGGTATTAAGGGGAAGTGAAGGAACATTACAGATATACCTAAACATAAATTTTTACAGTACCGTCAAACAGAACAACGTTTTATGTTCAGTATGGCCACATGTTTTGTTCTAACAAGACGGTCGTTAAGCTACCTTTGATAAAAGTGTAATAATATTTTACAGTAGAGCGCAAATTGTGATTGTTATGTGGATCGCACATGACTTGTCCGGCTTACATAAAACTGTATAATCTTTCGATGTGTAATATCTCGGCCGGTGATTGTTCTTAAATTACGTGTAAAAAGGTCAAATGTAAGTAGGAAAAATTTCAAAATGTTTTTATTTGTGTAAAAATTATTAACACTCCAGTGTTGGCCAAGTGCTGTTAAATTGTTGAAAATCCTACACTGTTTCATTTATAGAGTTTATAGATATGCAGTAAAAAGTCGACACATATGTCTTGATACACATTGCGTAAATATTGAATATGTTTAACTTGCTGCCTTATGAGAGAATGTATTGTGTAATGTGATGTGTAATGTATTCTGTACTGTAATGTGTAATGTATTGTGTAATGTGATGTGTAATGTATTCTGTACTGTAATGTGTAATGTATTCTTTAATTAATACGTAATGTATTGTGTAATGTGACCTGTTTCTATATAGGAGATGTCATTATTGTTACAAGGCATTTTGGAAAATCTTCGTGATGTAGTTTTGTGCGGGGTGCTTACTGGTTTGGTGGAGGAATGATTCTTAAATAAAGATTTTAAAATTTATTTATTTAACTGAAATGACTGGCAATTCGAGGCGTAATTGTGTGCAAAATATCTTCTCCCATACCAGCACGATGCTTAAACAGCCATTGTTACTGTACATAATAGTGACAGTGGTGTGGAGTGAATGTGATATCTTAGTAGAGAGCGACCCACTTTTGGAAACTCTGACGTCACGGCCACGCGAACAATCACATCAAAGCGCCCCTCCCACAAAACGACCAATCACATCATAGCGCCTCCCACCACGCGACCAATCACATCAAAGCACCCCCACAAAACTCTCTATTCTACATGCATAAACCATACTTCATTACTCTCTGCATTACAACTTTACTGAATGGACTGTCTGCACTATATTTACCTACGCCTTAACACCATTCTAAAATGTTAGCCTACTCTTCGTTCTGCGTGCACGACCGCATTCAGTCAGTTAATTACCATACAGCCTACATTCCACATAATATCTATTCTACATGCACAGGCATTACCACATAATTACTCTTTGCGTTACAACCTTACTGAGTGGACTGTCTACAGTACATTTACTTACGCCTTAACTCCATTCTACACTGTTAGCCTACTCTTCGTTCTGCACGCACGACCGCGTTGAGTCAGTTAATTACCATACCCAGCCTACTTTCCACATATTCTCTATTCTACATGCACAGGCCTTACCCCATAATTACTCTTTGCGTTATAACCTTACTGAGTGGACTGTCTACACTACATTTACCATCCGCCTTAGCTCCATGCTACATGGCTGCCCTAATAGCTACAGTATCAGAACGCCTGTAAAAAAAATGTGGTAGCGCTATTAGTTAATACTAGTAGGTCAGAATTCAATTCCCAATGTGCAATTAGAATTTTTTCATTTATATAAAATCCTTCTGCTCACGTTATGGCCCCTAGTTTCAGTCAGAAATAAGTACCAGAAATATTTCCTAGGAGGTAAAGGCGACCGGTGCGAAGGGTTAACAACCTTACCGTCATCCTGTGCTACTGTCTTGAAATCTAAGAGCCTTGGTATTTAGTGTGTTTGCGATATTTTCGGCGTAATTGATTTGGCCTGAGGGGTGAAAGGTACAAGTCGAGTAAGTGAGCCATTAACGCTAAGGGACTTGGCCTGAGGCATGTACAGGTTTCTAAGTGGGTTTGCGATTTTATCGGTGTAAAGGAATGTTAATGGGTTCAGCCCTGGGCGTGAACAGATATAGTCAGTAAGCTACTCAAGAACGGTAATGAAGACCACGACCGCATCAGTTGGTAACTAGCCGTCGAACCACGTGCGTGGAGTGTAACTCAAGTGGTAACTTTGTGTATGTACCTCTACCGCCTAGTATAAACCTAAAACATTAAAACTTTAAAACTGAGGCTGATCGTCGAAAAACATATGAAACGTGGCGTGTACCCTTCATGGATGCAAATCAACTGGCCGCTGCGGGATTTTACTTCACAAACCTGAGTAATATTTTTCGTTGCGTTTTTTGTGGAGGGGAAATAGGCTGCTGGACGGATGGAGATATTGCCTTGAAGGAACACCAGCACTAGATTCTATCTTGCGGGTTGGTTAAGGGGCTGTGGGTTGGAAACATTCCTGTTCTTTCTAACGGCCAACCAGAGAAATCATCTCAACAACCTACCCGAAGTCGCGACGTGTGCGGGCTTCATTTCGAGTTAAGACACAATTTGCTGCCAGAACGCAGTAAGTACTATTATTTGTATTTCTTGTTTTGTTATGTTTGTGTCTTTTATTACTCCGCACTAATTTTCATTGCTCTTTTTCAACTACAAGTCCCAGAACGTTTAAACACGTGATAAGACAAAACAATTGTAGCCAATGGGACGGCCCCCCTACCCTGAATTCGGAAGACTCAACGCCCGAATGCAGTCATTTTCCACCTGGCCTTCTTTGCCCAATCAAAACGCTTACGATCTTAGCGAAGGTGGATTATTTTATACTGGTAAGGTACTTTATAAACAAAAACCTGTTTATTACAGAAACAAATATATTGTCGAAGAGCCTGCTAATATAAAGTTGTTTTTGTTACAGGAATAAAAGATCACACCATCTCATTCCATTGGGTTGTTGCTCTAAAGGCTTGGAAAATTACTGATTCAGTTTGGCGGGAGCAGGTAAGATGGAGTCCGAAATGTGTTTACATACTACATATAAAAGGCCCTGCATTCGAATTATAATGTGCTCCTCGGACAGAATAATGTACAGCGAGTGTGGTTTTGTACAGCCGTTCCTATTTCGTATACATTTATACCAGTTAAGAGTTTCAGTGTGCATGTTCTAACCTGTTTACACTGAGGCAAACACCGACCCCCCCAGTTTCAGTAGTGGTAGTCTAGTCCGCTTTCACAGTTCACCAGCAAGCCTCGCTGTGTTCAGTCGTAAAAGTTACACACAATGGATTTTCTAAATTTTCGCGACGTTACGTTCTTTCCAAACTCTAGCATCGGACGCTTATGTGAAGACTTGAATAATATTGTAGGACAGGGTGTTTGGTATGATACATTTCAAGTTAAGAACACAAAGTAGTTATGGCTCGGGAATGATATTGTTACGACCTTGAACAGTGACAAATTGTTGTGTGGTTCATTTGGTCTGTACCCGAGTTATGTGGCCGGTATCCTAAACTCTGTGAAGGAAATTCATTTCAACGTGTTGTGTTGTGAAAAGTTAAATTACGCAGCTTATGTTGAAAAATATATTGCCAGTAAAGAGTATAGTGTTACTTATAAAACGCATACAGGAGATTATTTCGAGTTATCATCGAGTAGTAAGACAATTGCATTATCATTTGAAGCAAGACAGTTTCCAAATCTGCCATCCGAACTACAATTTGCTCAAAATGTGATAAAAAGAATGCGTTTATCGTCGCTAGCCTACGGTATTGTTTGCATCAACAAGCGTGTAACCTATATCACTAATGAAGTACTTACGTCAAGACATGACGCTTTTTTTGAACGTTACAATTGTGATTTGGAATTACCTAAACATTTGGCTGGCTGCACATTGTATACGCGGTAGTGTTCCATGTATCGTTAAAAAAAAACCTGTCCTTTCTACATATTAAACTGCACAAAGGAATCCCATCTTTTGTTTTGAGAATCTCGGTTCCATTGTGAATTATTTATGAAAGACGAACCTGTAAGTTTAAAATCACTATGTGTTAATAAGTTACAAAGTTTACTCACCACCTAATCAAACTCTAAGTGTTGAAACAAATTGCGTTTTTAAAAATTTACGCGTTTTTAATCACACCGCAAGCAAACTTTTGCCGGCTACCGAACCACACTCTGCTGATTAATTAATGTAAGTGTACAAACAATAATAAAATGCTACATTGTATATTTGTTTGTAAAATTTAAATTCTGTTTCTTTATTTATATTTCCTTATTGCAATATACCTGGGATAGAATCCTTAAAAAAAAAGAGATGGTTATAGCAACTCGATTCGAACCTAGAATATTTCAATTATGAGTCCGGAATTTTACCGCTTCAGTCAACTCTTATCGAGAAACACAGTCATATAAAGTTTAATTTAAAGTTGGCGCGCTGGTCGCCATATTGGAAAATGGTGGACCTCAATGTTACGTTTAATTTAAAAGTACCCCATTGGTGGCCATATTGCAAAATGGCGGAAAGCGCCAATTCAAACTTAAAGTTACGTTAAACAATTTTAAAAAAATAGCGCGCTGGTAGCCATATTGGAAAAATGGCGGACATGATACTTAGGTTAGAACAAATTTAAAGTGGCGCTCATTCAAAATGGCGGACATAGGTTACACAAAATTTAAAAATTGCTCTCATTCAAAATGGCGGAAAGCGCCAATTCAAAATTAAAGTTAGGTTAGAACAAATTAAAAAATGGCGCTTATTCAAAATGGCTTACCTTAAAGTTAGGTTAGCCCTCATTCAAAATAATTGCCGGCGCCAAAACGTTTGGCTTAATTAGGTCATTCGCCTACCAATGTTTAACGTCGTGGCCTGAGGGGTGAAAGGAACGAGTCTGTTAAGGTGGCCTCTAACACTAATCGATATGCCCTGAGGCATGTACAGGTGTCTAAGTGGGTTTGTGTTGTTATCTGTCTAAAGGAATGTTAATGGGCTTAACCTGGTGTGTGATGACTCAGCACCTTTGCTCGGAATTGAACCCTGCTGACCACCTTGTGTGCATGTTCGAACCTGCTTACCCCCGAGGCAAACACCAACCCTCAGTTGCTGTATCTTGTACGCTCTCGCGTTTAAGTTATATTTTAAATGTAGCGTGCTATAGCAACCATATTGTAAGAAGTTAGGTTATAAATTAAAAATACCCACCGTATTGTAAAAAACTGATAAACACCGCTGTGGCTCTCAGATTGAAAAAATGCACGCGTCCGTCTTATTGTAAGATAGCGTCCATCCTAACAAACGTGAAACAGTCTACCGATCTACAACTAATGCGTCTGAGACTAAAATAATTTGCGTAATTGCAATACAATAAAGGCCGTAGAAATATTAATTACATCATTTGCATATCGAAAAAAGAACGCATGAATATCAATTAGATAGTTTGCATATCAATTAGTTCATTTGCATATTAATTAGGGCGACCTAGTTTCATTATCATAGGGTTAGTCGCCTAAAAATTGGGTGGAGTCGGTCCGTAACGCCAAAAGGTCGGTGGTGGGGCGCTTTAATGTGATTGGCCGCTTTGTGGGGGTGCTTTGATATGATTGGTTGTGGGGGTGCTTTGATATGATTGGTCGCGTGGTGGGGGGGGCGCTTTGATTTGATTGGTCGCGTGGCCGTGACGTCAGAGTTCCCCAAAGTTTGTCGCTCTCTACTTATCTTTGTGTGTTCTGTGTGCACAGGGAACTGGCGCATCTTTAATATGTATGTTATGTGTGCAAACACTGACGTTACCTTCTTGTATGTTTTCCCAATTAACTATTACATAGTTGCCTCTGTCTGTTGCACTGTGCTGGTGCCAAAATCCCAGTGCATGCAGCAGCTGGTGTATAATTTTGGCCATTCCCAGACATCCGTTTCGCTGGAGGTTCAGTTCCTGGCGCTGTGTGTGATTGAAAATTTGTGATTAACTGTGTCCAGGCAAGAGAGGCATTTTGTTACTACAAGAAGCCTGATCGTGGCTTGTATCAATGCTGAATCTACAACATGCAGTCAGACCTGGTGAAGTCAATAGAACATGTCAGACGCTCCTATAATCTGTGAAAAACAGCAGTGTCAGAATTTTAATCATGAGGTTCTTCGTCCCCATTGTGTTCTATGAAATAACTAATGTAAGTGTGTGTACTCTTCTGACACAACCGTATTTATTGGTAGCATTTCAAGTATTTTCTACATAAGGTACAACTTAATGTTTCGACTCTTGATAATGGCCATCTTCAGGTTGTACATGAAGTGTTTATTAAGCAGTTATGCAATTTGTACATAGGCTGTTTGTATGGGTAGTTGGGGTGGGGGTAAAGTGGGCACGAGATCTCGTATCTATCAGAAAGTTTGGGCGGTGTGGGTTACATGGGGTGGTCCATGCTGTTACTAAGCTCTGTCTAAGCTTATTATAGTTAAATCTACGGTAGGTATCATATTATGTCTAAGTGTGCTGTGTACACTTACTTACTCCATGGTGCAGTGTCCTTCTTGAGAAGCTAACTGGTTTGCAGCTAGTTAAGAAATTCCCCGCATTTAACGGAACAGGAAGGTTCATTACCGCACTCACAAGCGCCCTCCACCTGTCCCTATCCTGGGTTAGCCTAATCCAGTTCGTAAACCCACATCCCACTTCCTGGAGATTCATCCTATATTATCCACCCATCCACGCATAGGTCCCCCAGTGGTCTCTTTCCCTCCGGTTTCCCCACCACGACCCTATTCGCCCCCCACTACTCACCCACATGCACCACATGCCCAGCCCATCTCATTCTTCTCGATTGTATTACCCGCACAATATTGGGTGAGGAGTACAAATCATTTAGCTCCTCGTTATGCAGTCTCCTCCATTCCCCCGTTACCTCGTCCCTCCTAGGAAGGGTCACATAAGCAAAACAAATTTAACATTGTTCTTTTTCCGTGCAACTATTTTATTATATTATGTTCACAAAGAATCAATACCATCTGTGTAATTACACAAAAGTATTCAATATAAAATGTAAAAATTATGTAGCATCTTTTACTATAATTTTAGGTTTATTAACGTACTCTAGTTGTTAGCATTATCTTACAGTCTTACATAAATCAGGCTAATGTGACAATAATCTCATGTGTACATTTTCATATGTGGATATATAATTCTCTTTATAGTGTCATTTTCTCATACAATGTTTATTCTTTATTCTTACATTCAGTCCATCTATTCATCAATATGACACTGGACACATCAAGTTTAGTTTACAATCTCTACACTTCATTTAACAAGCAGTCATTTACACTACACATAACATAGGATGCTAGCAATATTTGTACCTCATTGGTAGAACAAAGTAATATGAAGT
>Ga0123352_10010733_pt1 | contig 14395 bp, 16 predicted proteins | sample TergutLab28metaG_FD_89700 | JGI IMG/M metagenome (GOLD analysis project Ga0123352, IMG submission 89700) | Labiotermes labralis P1 segment gut microbial communities from Petit-Saut dam, French Guiana - Lab288 P1 | ecosystem: Host-associated > Arthropoda: Insects > Digestive system > Gut ... | reverse complement strand
TTTGGTAATGTTAGTGCGTGGCACTTATGTCTAACACAACTGTTTTATTGGCTATTATAGGAGGTTACAACTACATGTTTCGGCCCTATCCTTGGGCCATCTTCAGGTTGTATCACGAGATTTAGAGTAAGCTACATTAGCATGCTATCTATTGGTAATAGGATTTTTGGAGGGCTCTCCTTATTGCTGTGGATTATCATGGTTAGTATATTTTAGGTAATTTCTCTAATGGGTGTAACTGCATAATGTCAATTGACAAAAGTGCATAATCAGACTAAGACAATTAACCGAGCCAATACAAAATATAGAATAATTACACATATAAGTATAATAAGTGTTATAAGTTACGCAGTTACACCCGTTAGAGAAATTACCTAAAATATACTAACCATGATAATCTCGTGATACAACCTGAAGATGGCCCAAGGATAGGGCCGAAACATGTAGTTGTAACCTCCTATAATAGCCAATAAAAACAGTTGTGTTAGACGTAAGTGCCACGCACTAACATTACCAAACTTCATAGCTTCTTTTATAACTCTTCTTAGGATTTTACAATATTTAATATAATGCACTTTTGCTTTTGGATCATTGCTGTTCTTAGTGAAGGCATACAGACTTGTTTTGTGTTTGCGAGACATTTTTGTTCCTTGTGTAATCCAGTCATTCTTGTTATTCATGCTTTTGTATTTAACCGGAAAACTAGCTTGGAAAATGTTGAAGAAAGTTCATAGAAATTAGTTAAACATAGAGTTAGGTTCTTATCTGTAGAAACAGATTCCCAGGTTTCTTGTTTTAGTAGAGTCTGAAAGTTTGTGATTGTTTCATTGTCTATTAATCTGGTTCTCTGCTTCAAAGGAGATTTGTGTATTGTTGCATATATAGTTTTAATTGTGAGAATTTGAACATCCTGATCTGATAGGCCATTTGTTATGGGACATGTAGAAGATAAATTTGTACCACTGTTACCCACAAATACATTATCAATGGCAGTACTTGAGTTATTTTGGATTCTTGTTGCAAAATTTACTGTGTGTGACAGATTTTGTGTTGTTAATATTGAGGCTAGTTTTTTTTCCCAGTTGCTTTCAGTGAGATAATCTGTGTTTTTGTCTCCACAAATAAAAATTCTGCTTTAGGTTAATACTAATGTTGCAAACCATCATGTAGATTCTTTATAAATTTATTAAGATCTCCTTTAGGTGCTCTGTATAAGCTTAATGTAATTAATGTAGATGATTATTTCCCAGTTCAATGACGCTTATTTCAAAATCTTTTCTGTACAGTTACTTGAGATTATTAATTTCGCTGAAATACAGGTCTTTACGAGAAAAAAAATACACATGCCTCCATTCTCCAGATTTTGATGAAAGAAACTTGATCCTAATGTATACCCTGGTAATGTGAGATGTAGCAGGTCATGTTTCTCCATGTGCTCTTCACTAAAATGTAGTACATGGGGGTTAATGTTATCTGTCTCTAAATAATTTATTAATTCATCTGTTTTGCTTCTTAGTTCCATAATATTTTGATGAAAGATTTGTAGTGAATTAAATGAATCTATAGTTCTGTCTTGGTTTCTAAACTCTAGTTAATTACAGTCAATGTATTTTAGGAAGCTTTGTGCTTTTGCTTTTAACCTTTTGGTGCCGGAATTATTTTTTTTTTAATTTTAGCACACCCTGTATATGAAATGTGATTAATACAGGAACCAAATATGTTAGAATTATGAAACAAACTGCATTTTGAAGAGGAAAAAAACAGAGTATATTCCATGTTTAAAATATTTGGTACCTATATTTGTTGAATAAATACATAAAATGCAGCTTTGGAGGTTAGCGGTGCGGTATGTCAACTATAGTTGACGTTAGGCGTCTGAAGGTTAAACTAAAAAACATAATGCTCTTGCACTGATGAAAACAGAAACGCTGCTAGTACCTGACACATTTTTATCAACTAAACTGTTAGCAGTAAGAAGTGTAGGCCCCTTTTTGCCTTGTGAATGCAGGCCATGGGTCATGAAGTCTTCCCTTTGAAATCATGTGGTTTCAATAACCCAAAAGTGGGACTTGCCACACCCCCCAGCAGAGCCCAATCCAGCCATAGATTCACACTCCTTATCCTCCTGTTTCTCCAAGGTGTTATGTGACCTCTGGGGAATGCAGTTGATGTACTATTCAATTGAGTAATGGTAATTTCTATCCAGGTTGCTTCCTAGCCCTCCCACTGTAATAATATGATCTCACTTGATAAGGTCATTTACCAAGCTTCCCCAGGTCCTCTACAACATTAGCAAGAGGTGCAATTGACTCTAAAATACTTGTGATTTCATATTCAGTGATCACGTGTTCTTGGAGCATGGGTCCAATTTTGCTCTCATGACTTCTTCCAAGTAATAAAATCTTCCTTTCTGACCTTTTTCTTCCCAGCAACTGGTGTTACTTTGTTTTCCACAGACTTCAATAAACCTGTGCTTTGCTAATCATCATCAAGTACACTGAATGTATTGTTCAACTTAACATGAGGTACATCATCTGCAGAGAACCTACAAGACCTGTACTTAGAATTTTTCAGCTTAGACTAATTACTTAAATCATCTGAAATGTCCTGATCCTCATTTTTCCTGCTGTTATTTCCAGGTTTCAAAGCATTAATTTTTTCCCTTGCTGCGTTTAATTCTTTTTTCCGGGTACCTGATTCTTCCTTTTTTTGATATCTTGCATGCTTCTGGTATTTATATAACATACAATCCTGTGACATGCTGTACTCTGTCAAACTGGGACTGGTGTCTGCACAGCTTATGTGAAAGCAGCAGTTATAGTTATCAAAAATTAACCCTTTAAATGCCGAGTTAAATCCCATCTGCCATTTGCTGGTATTATTAGGAGCTCACCATATTCTCCACGTTAGCAGGATAAGGGTTAAACAATTGGTGACCCATCTACACCATGCCCCACACTTCTCTGATAGACTTAGTTCTTATCAAACTAGCCTAGACTACTATAAATTTTTTTTTTCACTTACTAATCTCAAGAGGGTATGTCACTTAAAGAAGTTGTGTATGTTCTATAAAAGGTAAATTACACAGTGTTACTAATATTCTGGTATACTTGAAAATAACATTCACAGCAAATATTTACACTTTGAATCTGCTATTATCAATTGCAACTTGATTTACCATGAACAGCACAAACTTTTAATCATTTGACCACTGAAATTAATTTACTCAAAGTATCACTTAACAACACATTTATTAAATTCCAGTCCATTATTAACACACTTTCACCTGAAAATACCACAGTATGTAATTTTCACTCAAGTATCTCCTACAGCACAAACTTGGGCAAAGGAAAGACAGAGAGAGAGACTACCTGCACCTGGAGGATTTGTGCATAGGCTCTTTGACCCTTCATATGTGTGGGATTGACGAAATGTACTGTTCCGATTTTAAAATTAGTTCTTGGACTTGAGAAAACTCACAGGCATTATCTGTGATGTTGGCCCCTGTTTGGGCTGTACATTGAGGTATATAAGCAGTAGTAATATAATTTAAGTAATGCAGCCTGAAAAATACAGTAATATGGCAGCATACAATTAAAATTCATTCAAATGTGTGTTTTTATTTTTTTTGTCAGGTTTTCTGGTGGAGTTCATATCATTCCCAGTCACAGCTGGCTTTATATCAGCTGCAGCTGTTACAATAGGTTCAACTCAACTGAAGAATCTGCTGGGAATTAAAGGGGGTGGTAATGAGTTTCTGGAGGCATGGAAAAACTTTTTTAATAACGTACAGCACACCAGAGCCGGTGACGTGACGCTGGGTGTCTGCACTATACTACTTCTGCTAATTGGACGGGTGTAGTATCTGATGCATAACTTATCTTTGCTAGATAAACTTGTGTCCTCTTCTTTCAGATTAAATTATCTAACTTAATATCATTCTCTGAAGTTAAAACTCATATAGTCTGAGGATTTACAAAGTTACTGCATTTTAATGTATAAACGTAAATGTGAGTATAATATTAAACCCTTACCGTTTAAGTATTGCTCTGCTTATGCCAGCCATTTCACTTTGCAGTGATGCCCTTTTCCCCCTGTTTGTTCATGTCAAAACTTATTTGTATGTTTTTTGGCACAGCATGTGTTGTGGGTTCAACACATAGTTTCGAAATTCAGAGACTGATATTGTCATGCCATCCTTGAGCAGCAATTCCAGTTATAAATGTCAGCTGTGAGATTTAAAGTCCTCACAGCTGTGTTAAAGAAGATTCAAGTTTTTATTCTTTATTCTTTACTTATTCTTTATTCTTCATTCTTCCATTCAGTCCGTACAGTCACAAATATGACATGGGACACATCAAGCTCAGTCTACATTCCCTACATTACATAAAAGTATTAATTCCCAATATACATAAAAAAGGAGCATGCAATACATTTGCATCCATATTAAATTCCTGTATCTTTTCTAATCTCTTTATTGCGTTAGGCAATTTATTGTACAATTTTATACGCAGATATGCACTAATGTGTTTAAAAAGAGTAGTCCTGCAGACTTGAATATGAAACTCTGATTTTCAGCATGTACAATGGTCATGTACTTCTTCATTATATTTCATCTTTTCTGTGTTTGATTTACACAACACATAACCTCATTTATATACAGACTAAGGCAGTGGAAGTATATTCAGATCTTTAAAAAGATTCCTGCAAGAAGCATGTTGGCCCGCTTTACCTATTATTCTTACAACTTTCTTTTGTAATCGAAAAATTCATATACTTTCAGGATCACCACCCCACAGGGTCAGACCATATCTCAAATGAGCATGAAAACATGCAAAATATATAGTTCTTAGGACATATGGACTCATTACATTCTTTAAGGAGCTAATCATATAATAGCTTGTATTTGGTTCTGAACTTAAGTATTTAATATCACTATTCCATTTCATCTTTTCATTAATTTATATACCCAGAAATTTTGTTTCAGGGTTGTACGGAATATATCTTACTTCAAATATAACATGTGGTAACACTGGCTTTTTATTCTACACAGTATGGAAATACATTGCCAATGACTTTTCAGCATTAACTACAAGACTATTCAGTGTAAACCATGCTTGCAAATCATTCATAACATTGTTTAGTTTATACTGGAGGTTGTTCATATTTGCCTTTGATACTAATATGTTTGTGTTATCTGCAAATAACACAATTTTCGATCCCATATATTTAGAGGTAGGTCATTTATGTATAATGAAAATGGTATTGGACAAAGAATCGAACCCTGTGGCACACCATACTCAGTTTCGCTTGTAGTCAAGACATACATTCCTTGTTTCCTGCTATTTATTTCTGCACATTGTTTCCAGTTTTATAGGTAGGATTGAAACTGTAAGTTTGCCACACCTCTTATACCATAAGATTTTAGTTTAGACAATAAAACTTTATGATTTAATACATCATAAACTTTGTGAGATCTAAAAAAATTTCATTTTGGTTCTTTTTTTTTTTTTTCAATGGCCTCCTGTGTACTTTTGATAAAAATCTGTAATGCTGTTTCAGTTGATTTTTTTTGTCCTAAAGCCATGTTGTGCCTCAGAACTCCATTCCCTTCTGTAAATGCCAGTAATCTATTATACACCAATTTCTATAGCAATTTTGTAAACACGGATAACAGCGCTATTGGTCAGTAGTTTTGAATGTTTCTTTTATCCCATTTTTCATGTAATGGTACAACTTTTGTTCATTAGTTGGTCTGCAAATATCCCTGATTCTAGGGATGCATTATAAATGTTGGCTAAAGGTTTCTTTAGCAGTTTTATGCACTCTTTTACCACATAATCAGGTATTCATCAATTCCTGCTGATAATTTATTCTTCAGACCCTTCGCCACTTTTTCCACTTCACTTTCTGTTACTGGAAATAAGAACATAGTGTTAGTACTCTCCTTTGTTTTAAACTGTTGATTCACACAATTAGGCATCCTATTCCCATTCTTCTTTAATAGTTCCTCTGAAATTTTCACAAAGTAGGAATTAAATAATAGAGCTACATTCTCTGGATTTATAATTTCTTCAGAATTCCAAATTATTTTAGTATCTTGTTTATTTGAGGTGGTTCTCCCAGTTCCCTTGTCTATAATCTGCCATACAGCTTTAGATCTGTGATTTGCATGCAGTATATACTTATCATTTCCCCTCCATTTTGCTTCCCAAATTACTGTTTTAGATTTCTGAGGTGTGTCATCCCCGTTGTGTGTAGAAAACACTAATAGTGAGGTAAATATCAGTCATGAAACCACAACTATGGTAGTATGGATTTATGATGCTATTTAATAGCAAAAAATAACTACATGTTTCGGCCAATAGCGGCCATCTTCAGGTTATTACAAATTTGCTCAAAGAGTGTCATATATTTGTAGTTATTTTTTGCTATTAAATAGCATCATAAATCCATACTACCATAGTTGTGGTTTCATGACTGATATTTACCTCACTATTACTCTTTTGTATATTATTTTATACTTAACAAAGTACATTTTTGCATCTTTTGTTAAGATTAGGTTGTTTCTTTAGCATTTTTAAAAATCTTATTTTTTGCTAGACATCTTTATACCTTGTGTGATCCATCCATTCCTTAATGGTTTCGTTTTGTGTCTGAACTCTAGAGGGAAGGCTATGTCAAATGGATGTAGAACAGAGTTCATAAAAACCTTGAATTTTGCGTTTACCTCTGTCTCTGAAAATACTTCCTGCCATGTCATCTTTTTTAATAAATTCCCTGATATTATCGTCTCCAAAATGCGTTTTCAGAACTCTTCTTTTTACACTTGCATGGTTTGTATATAGCACAGGCAACACTTGGGCTTGGTGGTCTGATAATCCTAATTCTATTACTGTTGCAGGTTCCATACGGTAGTTCTTGTTTATTATAATTAACATCTATCAATGTGCATGTGCTTTTCGTTATTCTAGTAGGGGATTGGACAGTATTTACAAGATTATACCTCAACAGTAAGTCTGTTAAGTCCTTTAGGTTGCCATCTTCACAAAAGAAATCTATATTCCAATCACCACAAAGTATCAGAATTTTATCTTTTATTAGTAATTTCTGAATAACTATAACTTACTTAGAAATTTATCAAACTGTCCATCTGGTGATCCGTAGACACACACTATACATAGTTTATATCCAGGCAGTTCTATTAATGACATTTCAAACATTTTACCTTCACTTATACCTGCAAAGTAACTTATTTCTATAGTTTTGAGACCATCTTGTTACATAGATACCAGATGCACCATGTTCACTAATACTCCTGCAAAAAACACTTGCTAACTTAAAATCAACAATATTAGTACAATTTAGTTTATGATCACTCTGCCAGTGTTCTATAAGGCATATTACATCTACATGCTGTAACTCTGAGCATAACAACACTTCCACTTCTGTTGTTTTTCTCCTAAGACTACAGATATTTTGATGAAGTACAACTAGTTTTGGATTCTTGTACACCTTATCACTGGTTACCACTGGTAACACTATACTCTTGTCATCAATTCTGCTGTCCATAAAAAATCTTCACCTCTTGTTGCGGGTTGCTTTATTTTGCTTCCTGATGTTCTTGAATATGTTACCGTTTCTTGTGCAACAACTCCTTCGTGACCCCTGTCTTCATGGGATATGACACCATGTCAAATGATAACACATAAACAGTCAACATGGCATCATATCTCAGAAGACTAGCAACTTTGAAGGTCAGGAGATACGAAAATGATCCACCTGTCTTGGTGTTGATTAGAATTGACATTATTTTGTGTTCTGAGTGAGACTTCGTATTGCATTAAAGGGGGTTAACCATGTGATAGGATCCAGTGGCAAACCTTTATGAAGACAGTAATTAGTACTGTTTTATAGGATTCTGTTGATGGTATTTCACATTTATAATACATGAACCTTTTGATTCTGTCCTTCATTGAATGTTTGAAATAAGAATTAAGGCACAGCATTTCTGGGACAGGTTTGCTCCCCATCCTCAAGATAATGATTAAGGGAAACACCTACTCAGTTTGGCTCCATACTAAAATTCCAGAGGTTTGAAATAACTTTTCCAAAATTGAAAGTTTCTAGACAGTAATTAATGCTGAAGCACCAAACAAGGTGGGAAATATATTGATTACCTGAGGGACTATAAGCTTGTGAAGGATTCTACTACATGGAGTTAATTACGTTTTTTCACTGCAAACTGATTGTGATTTTGGATTAAAATTGTGTTCTGTAAACTGAAATTGTCTCGCCTGAGTAGACAGTCAATTCAGTGAAAATTATATTTTAAAATTTAAGTTGATAACATGAGTGGATTTTTTTTTTTCTACAGAAATTGAACGACTTTTCTGGAGACCATGAGGGCTCTTCTGCAGTACGCAGGTTCCTGGGGAAGACAATGTGGATAATTTCAATATCACGAAATTCGATCGTTGTCATTATTGCCATGATTTTGGCTTATGTTCTTCAAAGCAATGGTTATGAACCATTCACGCTAACAGGTATCAAATTTATCTGATTCAAAAATATTATATTTATTTACCCCTTGGTCAGACAATTGTGGATCTGTTATTATGAAAGTAACATTTGTAAAAGAAGTTGATACTCTGGTTTAGCATGAAGGCAGTTTGAGACTTCTACAGCACTAGCAACAGCCGTGGACATTTCTCTTTCTTCCTTCCAGTATAATTTTTTAATATTAAGGGTAAAGTGGTCCTGTAACAGGCCCGGTGTGGCCCAGAGGGTGGGTAGAGGTATAGCTCTACTCTTCCATGACTGCAGCACTAGAAGGGGGTGAGTGATCAGCAGCACGCCTCGGCTGCACTTTACCCCCAGGAAAGACCCGGTACCCATTGTACAGGAGACTAGGTTGGCCCCAGGGCCAGTCTGGACAGGCGGAAAATCTCGTCCCCACTGGGACCATCCAGCCCATAGTCAGTCACTATACTGACTGAGCTACCCGGCTCACTGATTTTTTTTTTTAATATTACCACTTTGAAATCTACAGCTAGTTCTGCATTATTAGTTAGCATTAGTTGGTCATTATTATTTAATGAGACAATACAGTAATTCCTGAATTTTCAGTGTGATTTGTTTCAGGTGAGGTTCAAGATGGGCTTCCACCATTTGGATTACCTCCATTCAGTATAGTTTCACGTAATGAAACTCTCAACTTCGAGGATATGATAAGCGTATATGGCACTTCACTGTTGAGTATTCCTATGTTATCAATCTTGGAGACTGTTTCCTTAGCCAAGTCATTCTGTAAGTATTTCTGACTTCTTCCTCAGTTTAGTTTATGATTCATAAGTTGCATAAAGTTCAAATGTGTGATTGTTGGGCTGCAAGGTGAGGTGTTTAGATCAATGATCCATTAATGTCAACAGAGTTGTGATGTATAATGTATGGAATATTATTTTTTTACTGTAAAGGTTTTTGTCCAACACATGTATAATGTTTTGGAAGGTTGCTCTGCTTGTGCTATCAGGTAAAAGTATGAACTTTATGCTACTTTTCGCATTCATTCTTGCTAATCTGTGACTGTGATCCTGAAGTTGAGATTTGCTTCATCTGATACACCAAACACTGTAGGATTTTACTCTTGCCTGATGATTGAAGTTAAACAAACTTCAGAAGCAGTGTGTTTTGTGACCAAAACAAGATGGTGAAAAATATCCGAGATATGTGTCAGTTTTCTTAATTCTACTTGGTTGTAAAGCAGGTTGACTTGGATAAAAGTGATGTTTTCCTTACAGGAAACTGTCCATGTTCAAAGTCTTGACCACCCAGCTCTCCTACCTTTCCTTATTAGCTTATCTGCAGACATGATTTCTGTGGTCTGAGAAGTGGTGGAGGTAGGCTTTTATAATTAAGCCAGATGAGAAGTTAGTGTCTTGAAAAAGACCACAGCTAATTCCTATCCCATGCATCATTCATAATCATCCTATTATTCAGTGTTGTTTATTTTTAGAACCACACAGGGAAGTTTGGTGAACTGCACATTGCTTAATTGCTGCTCAAAGTGTAACACATCCCAAACTACTTATTTGATAAGTAACACTGTGTCCTGGGGTGTGACACTGATATTTGTTCAATAGGTAGCAACATTTTGGAGCAACCTGTAACCTCCATTTTCAGAGTAGTAGAGTAAGTCACATGCAAAAATTGTGCAAAGTTTGGATAATTGGAGGACATGGACAAGGGACATGAGCAAGCAAGCAGGAAACATCCTGAAAGAGGCTGTTCCATTACTGGGAAAGCTCATCTGTTACATCCCAGAAGGCAAATAACCTGTACAGTCACCACCATGAGCATCTAAAATCTTCGTGTTCAGTGTTGTGTGTTCTGAAAATTGTATTATTTATCATATACATATCTGTTAGTTACTGAAGCTGCATAGAGCTCATCGTACCTTGAAACAGGGGTGCACAAAAAATCTAGGAGCCACTTAAAAATTCAAGTACCAGAAGAGAGACTTGAACCAAGTTCCTTACTAAGAATCTACAAATGTTAGGTGCCATGGTACAAAATTTAGTGTCCCATGGTGACCTGGTATCCAAGATTTGTGTACCCCACCTTAATGACACCAGAGCATAGTATGCTGAAGTGAATAAGAGAAAATGTAGTTCATTGCTTGTGTCTGTTGCAGCTAAAGGTAAAACACTGGATGCAACTCAGGAGTTCTTTGCATTAGGAATGTGTAACATTTTGGGCTCATTTGTGTGTTCTTTTCCGACTGCTGGATCAGTTTCTCGGTCAGCTGTTAACAGGGCATCAGGTGTCAAAACTCCTCTTGGTGGTCTGCTGACTGGTAAGCAACTAGAGTGAACATCTTTCCTTGCATCTTGATAGTAACTGACTGAAGTGAAAAAAGTAAGAAACCTCTTTTCTGAATAAAGTGTTATGAAAAGAAAATCCTTGCAAAATTAAATACTGTAGCTGAAGTCTCAGCAAATTACTTCATACATTCAGTAGATGTGTTTTTGTGTAAATGGCTCACTGATTTTCCACGGAGTTCTGTTATAAGAAGCCTGGTACTGGAGTGGCATCCAGTGGCATGATCTCCATACCAAAACCATGGAAATCAATTCATTGATTCAGATGTTGGAGCACAGACACTGAGAATGTAGTGGTCTCACAAACTACTCTCTTTCTCTTATAAAAGAAAGTAAATTTAAAATGTTACATGAAACAGTGGTCTTGGTAGGTGATATCCTGGTGTGTCGATCAGAAATGGTAAGTGCTAGAATTAAAATGAATTATATATATCAAGTCACTGAATGTCATGGTTAAATGGACAGCACTCTTGCTTCTTATTTGGAAGGTCGCTTGTTCAAATCTCTGTTTGGAGACTTACTGTCCTAAGTGATGTTCTGTTTTCCTCATTCCCTGCTACGGTCTGGTTGGCCTGGGGCTTCAATTGCTGTAGGGGTAAGAGATTTTGTTTTCTCCAAAACATCCAGACCAGCTCTGCAGCCCACTCAGACTCCTGCTCAGTAAGTACCATGGTGCTTACCAGTGGCTGGGTCATGCAGTTAACCATTCTCCTCCATCTAGTGCCAAGGTTAAGAATTACTGGAGCTATACCCCTTCTCCCCTCTGTATGCCTTCATGGTGTGGACAAGGAAAAATTTTTCTTTTCCTTAACCTCAAAGCATATGCCAGGACAGTGCCTCAAATTAGGCCATACCAGCTTCCTTCTACAACCTTTCGAATTCATTATGCAGCATTTATCCTAACAACTGATGCTGTATACTCTGCAATACTGGCAGCATTATTAAATAACCATACATGAAAACAAGTGAAATTTTGCAACTGTGCATGGCTGTTTCAGGTGCCTTGGTGTTGATGGCGCTGGGTTTCCTTATCCCTACCTTTGCATACATTCCAAAGGCAACTCTTGCAGCTGTCATCATTTGTGCTGTTATCTTCATGGTGGAGTACGAAATGGTCCCGTTACTTTGGCGGACAAAGAGTATGTGTTAGCATGATAAGCAATACAAATGGCCCTGAGCTAGATAAAATTGATTTATTTTAATAGATAATGTTTAAAATTACATTAAATGCTGCATATGTACCAAGGGTTATGAATTTTTAAACATAATTCTGAAATACAAATGAAATTTTTGTAAGAATTCAGCTCACGGATTTTACTATCAGGGATTCTTAATTATTACTTTGTCTTACATATAACTTCTTGTGAGAATAAGATCTGTACAAGACATCTATTCTTGTGGGGCTCTTTTTTAAATCTTTCTATATTTTTTATGTATTTTTTCTTCCCTCTTCTCTACATTCTTCATTTATTTGACAGTGCTGTATCAGTTGTATCAGCTAACATGTTCATTAGATTGAATGTTTTGGCATAGATTGTCCAGTCACATGTTGCCTAACCCTTTGAAATCCCTAAGTTCAGTTTAGTTTTTCCAAAGTCTCAGACATATCGTTTTTCACTCTTGTCAGTTTAGTACAGTGAAACAGTGAAAGAGCTACTCCTGCCGTCTTGGATTATTCACAGCGATGTAAGCGAATGGCACAACTGCAGAATATGTTACATGAAATGGAGACATATAAGGCCACTCTTACAATATGCTGGAATGCTGTGCAAGGGAAAATCTCAGGAACAGATTGTATTTCATATATGGCATTGGCAGCAGTTAACTTTCGTGTGGCGTAAATCTGGTTCTGTGGATTGTATCATTTCCTGTTCCCCAGAAAACATTTATCATAATGAAGTTTCATATTTATGACTTAAGTAAGGAAGAAGAATATGTGAGTATTCTGAATTTAAAATGCACCAAAGGATGTAGAACATTCAGTGGAAGGAACCTACCCAAGGATCCACACTTACACATACCATATGGTCTGGCATAGAAAAATGTGTGTGTGTTTGTGTGTATGGGCCACATACATGCCTGCATGTATGCATATACATGCACCTGGAGGTATCTACACAAAAAATTAACTCTGGTAATGTTGGATGATGGGTGGGTTTCTGAAGCAGAGGTAGGTTATTAACACAGTAGTGCAGTATGAACACAGAGTCCACGAGTTATACCTTGCATTTGGAACATGCAGCTTTGAGCCAGAATTGCTGCATTACAAAAAAAAAATTGAATGAACAGAACAACTCTCCACGTTCAATACTAAAATTACTGTACTTTTTGTTGTGGGCTCTTTACTAAGCCCAAAATATCATGTGTGGATTCTTATTCCAACATCACAGGTGTTGCACTAATTATCACCTGTTCTAGTTTACAGTGTCTTCAGCTCAGCTGTTGACATTTTGCAGGAAGAAGTCCAATACAGTTATATTGGGTGAACAAGGTGGCCAATGTCCACTACATCCCATCAAACACTTTGGGGTGGTATGTTGAAGGTTCTGATCTAAACTCCAGTGTGATGGTTCAGTGCACCATCTTATGATGATAAAACTCGAAGAGTTTCTCTGTTGCCGCCTGGTAATGCCAGCATTCTGCCTATCAATTCTGTATGTGTGTTTTGAAATGACTGATTTGATCCATAGACACCTGTATTTTCAAAATGTCAAAAAGTATGCTGTATTTATGCAACAGTAAGTTGTAATTTTGATACTTTGCTTGTTCAGATGTATGTGTTACAATTCATTCCAAAAAGTATGTGCTTTTTAATGTGTACAAACATATATAAATATCTAATATTGTTTTAGAGATGGACCTTATTCCAATGGCAGTCACATTTATAGCATGCTTGGGAATTGGACTTGACTATGGAATGCTTATGGGTATTGGCGTCAATCTGATGTTCATATTGTACAATGCAGCCCGTCCAAAGGTTCGGGTCCGCAACATGACTGTGAGTTTACTGCTTGTAAAATACATTTATGGATGGAGGTTTGTGAGGTTTTCTGGTACAATTGATTATAATGAATGAGGGATGACATGCAGAATTTTATTAATAACTCAGGAATATTGTAGTCATCATCATCATCATCACATAATCTGCCTTACTAGAGGTCCATAGCCTCATCCAAAGTGAGTTCTTCAGAGAATACAATCCAGTGCTCTCTCTCTCAATTTCTGGTATCTTCTCTTTGCCTTAAGGTCATCAAGTAACTGCATATGCCTTCTACTTTTTGTTCCCATCACTTCTATCTTTCCTTCAATAACATGATTTAGAAGGCAGTTCCTATGCAGGTTGTGACCAGTCCAGTCAGCCTCTCTTTGTATTATTGTATGTAGGATATTCATTGACCGCCTCTGTGGTCTAGTGGTCAGAGTTTCTGGCTACAAATACAGAGGTCCCGGGTTCGATCCCCGGCGCTACCAGATTTTCTGAGTAGTAGTGGGTCTGGAACGGGGTCCACTCAGCC
>Ga0123352_10010731_pt1 | contig 14397 bp, 18 predicted proteins | sample TergutLab28metaG_FD_89700 | JGI IMG/M metagenome (GOLD analysis project Ga0123352, IMG submission 89700) | Labiotermes labralis P1 segment gut microbial communities from Petit-Saut dam, French Guiana - Lab288 P1 | ecosystem: Host-associated > Arthropoda: Insects > Digestive system > Gut ... | reverse complement strand
GTCACGCATGTCACCTCCATCTCCAATAGTGGAAGTTTGGGGCCCAGCCGCCTCGTGCTTTGGAAGTGGTCCATCGGAATCAGGGACCTCATGGACCCCAAATCAAACAGAAAGTTAAGTCACAAATTGCCCAGCTGGGCTTTTATCTTGGGTGCTGATTCCATCACAACACCAGCCATTTTGCGAACTTGCGAGCCTGGTCATGGTCGCGAGCTCTCCCCCGCATGTTCCAATTTACCCTTCTGCGATAGGAGTAGAAAACACCTACTTTGCATATGTCTAGGCCTCCGAAAGTAAAAACACACAACAGCTTTCCTTTGCCTAGGTTCCCGTGATCTTTTATTTCCTGACCCTCCAGATTTATACTCATCCACTGGCGATTCTGCTACCACAATCATTACTTCAGGATCAGGTTCTACTCTCAATCGGTCTCTGTATGCAATATTTCTACCCACTATTACCAATCTTTCTAACTGTAGGAAGGAAGTGGGTGGGGTTTGGAAAATGAAACGAGCATGCTGAGTAGGAATGAGTCCATCTACAACCCTTTGCATGACTTGTGCTTCGCTTTCATAGATACGAAGCACCAAAGCTGCATGTTTAATTGCCTACAAGTAAGTAGAAAAATGTTCGCCTTCCCATTGTACCCTCTCATACCTAGCTATCCTCAATTGTAACATCTCTCTTGAGGGTATGAAGTGTCCCAAAGACCTAGCATGAAAATCCTCAAAATTCTCCCCCGTGGTAATAGCGTGGGTTACTGAAGTCAATAAATCACCTCTACAGTACGGGTACGTGAGGTCATAAATGGCGCAGTCAGTCATCTGCTCCACTTGGCATAGCTTAATTACCTTTAACAAAAATTCACATAAAACTTTAACATCAGTGCCGTCCTCTAACGGGAGTACATTTAAAAAGGGAGTAAAAGGGTGAGGGAGCATTTGATAAAGATGCGGGGTAAACATCTACTTGATCCTCTGCCACAAACTGAGAGCTTAGATTATGTAGATCAACTGGCCATAATTGATCGGAAAAATTTATGCAACACAAGCAGTATATAGCGCCCCTTTTTCCGGCTCCGCCCACTTTCATGACGTCACAGGTCACGCGATGTAAACAAATATGGCGGCGGGGTCAATGACCTCATGACGTAGAATGTAAACAAATATGACGGCCGAACTTGCTCCGGGGGCCACGTCGTGTAAACAAACCTAATTTTAACCTCGGATATTTAAACAAATGATGTAGTATGTAAACACGTATGGCGGCCGACCTAGCCTCCGGCGGTCACGTGGTGTAAACAAACCTAACTTTCATCTCTGATATGTAAACAAATGACGTAGTATGTAAACAAAGATGAAGGGTGACCTAATTATGGCAGACAGTATGGCGCCTAACCTAACTTTAACCTCTGATATGTAAACAAATATAGCGATGGTCACATGATGTAAACAAATGACGCAGTATGTAAACAAATATGGCGGCGGTGTTAATGAACTCATGACGTAGTATGTAGACAAAGTAGGCGAATGACCTAATTAAGGCAGACAGTATGGCGCCGGTTATTATTTTTCATGAGCGCCATTTTAAATTTGTTCTACTTTAAAGTCCGCCATTTTCCCAATATGGCTGCCAGCGCGGTATTTTTAAATTTCTTGTAGCCTATGTCCGCTATTTTCCCAATATGGCTGCCAGCGCGGTATTTTTAAATTTTGTTGTAACCTATGTACGCCATTTTCCCAATATTGCTAGGAGCGCGGTATTTTTTAATTAAACTTTATATGACTTTGTGTTTCTCGTAGAGTTGGCTGAAGCGGTAAGATTCCGGACTCATAGTTGATCTATTCGGGGTCCGATTCGTGTGGTTTTAACCATCTCTTTTTAAAGGATCCTATCCCAGCTATAAGGAAAATAACAACATACATTTTACAAACATATACAATGTACGATTTTTATTATTCCAATAACATAAATACATATAATTATCTACATTATAAGCATTATATATATCATCGGAAAGAAATATTTTTTTTATATTTTAGTTCATTCCACAATGTAACGAAATCAATGGTATTTATGTCTGGAGGTGTACAAAAGGATTTAAATTCAAAGCACTTATTAAGCCACTCTAAAAGGTCTTCTTGGAATCAACCGTATTTGATCACTTCTCTGTCTGTGCAAGCACTTGCCAAGTCCAACAGCTGTGACCAGACTTTTTTACTTAGAACCACGTGAATGTTCTCACTCGTGATACGGATATACCGTCCACAGTACACTGACAGGATATGTTGTAAATCACCAAGTTCGTGCACTTCATTGTTGGGTATATCACCTCTGAATGTCACCAGAATGAACCACTGCATGTCGTTTAACACTGCGGGACCAAAAGGAGGTCTGATCTTCACCTCCGGTTTGAGGTTACCATCATTGAGGTAGATGGAAACGTACTTTCTCTGTTGCTTGTTGAGGTAGTATGTACGACGAATTAACCCCCACACAGTCATCTGGAATACATTAATGAAATAGCGGTTGATGAAGGCATTTTGCTTATTGTACAGTAAGAATGTGAAAGTGAGCCACTGCGCTAATTTATAGGCAGTCCGCAATACACAAATATGTTTAGACTTGTTGTGACATGAAAACGTGCAACTGACGGCTGGCAGATATATGTCGGTGAGTGAAGGGCATTTTGGCTGAGTGATGTCAATAACGGTACGCTCAATAAGTCTGCTGATAAATTGTATTTTCTGGGAGTTGAACAAGTATGTGAAATCAATCACTAAGAGAGACATTGTCAACTGATGGTATATGAGTGTAGGTACCGTATTTATATTTGTGGTTTCCACGACTGCTGCTGATCCAACCGGCCGCATTCAGGACACAATCCAAACTGAGCGCGGAACATGCGCACTGCCTTTTTATCGTTGCAGGTGTAAAGATAAAATTGTCTTTTTGGATAGGTACACTGTGGAAGAATGGCAATTAGCAGGGTTCATAATAGCTTCTGCTAAGTCGTCAATACCATTATATACACGCGCAGGGAAATAAGAAACTAAATTTCGTCAACAATGATAGAATTTTCCCCGCGACATGAATTAAATAACTCTTCACTCTGCTTCTGATATTTGTTTATATAGTTACTAAATACACTTACGAAATTTTCTTTTATAGACGGCTCGTAAAAATCGAGGTATATTTGTAAGAAGATCAAACACAGATTCATAATGTTTTAGAGGAAATGTGATTTCCTCCGAATCTAAGCGAAGTGTTTTGTGCAAAGACCGCTTTTTGTACCTTTTAGGGTAAGAAATTTCGATTAGGCGAACCTCCCATTTACCGTGTTCCAACTGGAGTGGTGTAGCCAATTTGGTTCTAAAGTCGGCTATTGTGTTGGCCGGGAAATAATAAGCGGAACTGTCTGATGGCAATGTTACGTAAAAGTGATCCATTATATTTTCTTGATATCGGTCGTTTTTATCCAAGAATTGAACGTCGCGTCGTATCCTGTCCACTTGACAAGACGTTGTTTAATACCGTCATTGTTACGTGTGCGTACTATTTTATCTATCTGGAACTCGATTTGGGGTAAAACAGTAATTTTGACAAGCTCCTAATTGTAAAATTGTTCTTCTATAGGTCGACCCTGTAAGTCTTAAAGTTCATAAACAGGTTGGGGCACGCAGTGAATAACTTTAACAACGGTGAATATTTCTGTTGAAAATGTCTGTTCATACCCCTTGGCAAACGTCACTTTCACTTTCGTTATTCTAACAAGGTCTCCTGCTTTAAATTTAACACGACTTTGAGGAATTTTGGCCCTCAGGCTGTTCACTTTTCGCCACACTGAATAAATGTTGGAAGGGGTGACTTTGCTCCGAGGCATGCCTATTGAGGAATGCACAGAGCTGTTTTAAACTATTACAAGTTTATTTATAACGTCCAAGTAACGGTATGTGTTATTGTTTGTGAAGAACTTATACATCCTAAACTTTAAACTCCTCTGGAAGAGTTCCACAATGGCGCCTTTTTTTGTCGGGGTTCTGAGTCGTATGAAAACCTACGCCCTGACATTTCAAGTACTGCTGGACAGTTGCATTAACAAATTCAGTACCCTGTCCGGTTGTATACTAATCGGTTTTGTATTTTGGAATAAAGATTTTAAACCTACTCTAATTGGGTTAGCATTCTTGTCCTTTCGAGGTACGCTGCAGGCGTATCGGGAAAATATGTCAATTACGTTTAGGAGGTATTTGTACGTATCGTTGTATTTCGAGAGGGACCTTAAATCTGCAAGAACCATTTCCAAGACATCATCAATATTTGTCACCGTATATGGACTTCTAGGGAACCTCTTCCTTACAGGTTTATGTAAAGTGCACCTGTCCTGACCCGATAACCATTCTTCAACAGCCCTTTTATTAATTTTACCGGACTTTACCAACTTTGCTACTGAACCAAACACCTGCTGCGTGTTTAGGATCGTAATAAACTTTACCTAGAGTCATTGTTATTGTACCGATTCCCAAGGCACTTCGTTTTTGTCGGCAAACAGTTGCGAAATAAACCGCGTGTATTTAAGACCCTTGTTGGCTTTGATCTTACTTGTGGGGCTATAAATAACTGTATGCACGTCAGACTGTAAGAGTATTTGTTTATATGCTTGTCTATCCTGAATAGTGACCGCGTTTTTATCAGGTTTAGCCTTTGCAAATAATTCCCACTGACCCTGAGTTGCCTTGCACTTTCTACCATCTACAAATACGTGTTTATCGTTATATTTAAAATTCGAACGCCCTATTTTAAAAGAACCGTCAGCATCATCTTGATACACGCCAAACGTAGGGTCGAGCGACACTTTACTTCTCAAAACGTTTTGAATATACTCTGAATGCACAGGTGAAACACCGGTTTCTGATTCAGGTTGCATTTTAAACAGAGGCACTGAACCGATTAGACGTTTCCATTTGGGTTTTGTTTTAAAACTCGGTTCGGCACTACCAGTTTCTGTAATGGGAATGGGGATCGGTTCCCCTTTTTTGTTTTTCAGTTTTCAAGTACGGGTCTTGTTGAAGACGAACTTGGGTCCACTTGTTATAACTGTGGTCGTTAGTTTGAAGTATCTTTTTGACCTTCGATGGTGGTGGTTGTGTTTCACAATGGTTTTCCAATAATTCCGGAGAAACTAAAATCATACGTTGCAACGCCATTTCCTAACTGTTACTAATTAGTGTTCGTATTACACCCGACAAAATACTTGTGATCAGTGCAACTATAAACCCGCCTTTTTTAATTAAGAGTTTCCGTTTACTTTTGAAACTAAACTTTGGATGAATTAACGCACGTAAACGATTCTTATATTTACTCAATTTACCCTTTTCCTCTTTGTTTATTTTATGAATTTCTTTTAGGGTATTTATCGCACACTCGACAATAGCTTTTATCACGTCGTCGCCGGCCGATGCCAGTATCTCACGTCTGACTTGGGGCTTAGCGTCTCTAAGTACGTGAAGGAAGTGTAGCTGCGACTTCAACCGGTTCATTACCTCGAACAGGTGCAAACACTTCTGTAGTTTCACGCGGAAATATCTTTGTTCTTAATCTTAGTAGTTCGTTAATCGATTGTGTCAAGTCTAAGAATAAATACGTATGCGGATCCTTACACACTTCAAGGTACGTCTTGTGAAAACTGGAAATGTTTACGGGATAGACTTGTCGGGCCAAGTGTACAATTTGTGTCTTGTCTCTTGGATTCTTAAACACAACTATATACTTGCCATTTAAAGAAATATCACGAGATGATGGACCTTGGTGAAACAAGTTTTGTGTAATTAGTATCAGACTAATGTTTCGATGATGCGATCCTTTTGTGAATAGTTGGCTCACATTTGTAGAATAGGCAGTATGCATCAAATCATTCAAAACTGTAAGCGTAGGTATATTTTCAGGGTTTTCGAAGTCTGGCACTCCTTTAATAAATGATAATTTTTTCAAATGATGCGGGGCGTTATTTTCACTACGACACCACACAATGTTTTCAAACGCAAAGTCACAAAAGTTGCTTCCTGCTCTCCAACAATCGTATGACAAAAGTAGATTTACCACAACTACTAGGTCCTGCAACAAGTAGCGTGAATGTATGTTTCAGCTTCAGAGTCACACTATTAAATGAAGTGTAATGAATAAAACACCCATATTTATACTTATTGATAAATAAATGAATACATGACCGAATATCCATGGGGTAAGGGTCAAAATTGTCCATAAGCCGGCGCTTCTTAAAAACAAACTTGAACTCCTTCGTCTCGGGATCTGAAACCACTACACCACCATGTTTCCCTTGATCTTCCGCGGATTGTGTACATGTACTGACGGGGCGTTTTCGAGAATCATAACCCTCAAGGTGGTGAAGTTTACAACTTTGGAATTCTCATAATTCAAGGTTATACTTTTCACTTTACACTTTCTTGCACGTTTTCCGGTAGAGGGGTAAAATACCGAAAACGCATAGTTTTTCGGACCACCCGACACAAATTTATCTACAAAGGAGCAAGAGCCGTACTCCTCCAACTCATCTGTGAGGTCGCCCAGATAATCCCCTGTTTTGACTTTTTGGGGGTCATTATCCTTCTGAATGACGATGACGGAGTCTGTATCACAGTACAAAAGAGACTCCCCCAGCTTACTCAGATACTTGTACAGTTTTAGCCGAGCTTGTGTCGTCACGTAGCCAGCAAATGCCACGTTCACATTCTTCCCTACGGTAATGTTTTCCTCGGAATATTTCCAAGAGACCCATGCCACGTCATCGTTCGGGAATATGAGGTTCGTAACCTCAGTACCCGGACATAGCAAGAGTTCGTAAAATTCTTTCTCTGAGTCCACCATAGTAGCCTGGGTATTGTTTTGGTTCTGTGCCCATTAGCCCCCACATTCAGTTCAATTTGAGCTTAGCCAAAGTTCGTTGTCCTGCATTTTTGAAATGGATACCTTGTCTAGAGCAATTCCCTCTGCCCACCGGTAGTCCTCAATATATCTGCCCTTGTCGTCTTCACGTTGAACCCAGATGTGTAGCCGGATGATTCCTGTTTCAATTTTAGGAACATGTTTACGTACTCTGCATACAGACCTCCAGTATTGGTGTCCTTGTGAAAGCACGTCACTTCATAATCCCAAAATTCAAACACGTCTATTACACTATAGCCCATCTCTACAGCCTTGCGGACTTCATCCACTACCCACGTACCAACTATACAACGCTCCTCATCAGAGTGTGTTCATTTACCTTGATTCATTGTGTCGGCACAAGCAGAACACAAGGGGAACATCAGTTTGGGGTTGCTTTTGTACGGAAGAACTGGATGATACAGTTTCCTAGGAGGCAGAACCTTACATTTGTCAATACCCTCCATATCAAAACAGTCAGGGAGACAGTCTGCACACACGTAAACTTTCGGGTGGCCCAAGGGAAACATGCCATATTTACAAATGTAAGGGTACAGACTTATAACGTCCACGTAGTGGATCTTCTCCCCTTCCTTGACTCTGTAATATGCATTAGTAGCTTCAGTTCTAACCCCGTACAAGACATCGCGAATATTTATTGGAGAATTCTTCACATAGGGGTGTGATCAAAGTTCATTTTCAAGGCCAGGATTTTCACTCAACAGTTATTTAAATTCGCACCCCCAGATCGAAACAACCTTTGAACCAGCGTTTTCGATTTTCTGCAACGTCGCCTTTGTTTCCTCATAACGGTTCTCCAAAGATTCCTCCGTCTTACCAATGGGTTTGTGTCGATTGGGCATGCAGAGACACCCATGTCAAAAGCACCCTAGGTACTCAAAGACTTCATTCGTTTCTTCGCAGTACCCATCAACTTTCACATTGTGTACCCCAGCCAAACGAACTTCCCTCCCATTACCGGCATGTGTAATATTACTCGTCCGACCAATGTACGCCAGCCATTGAAGAGCCTCAACAGACTGACGATCCCCCATACGGTAGCCCCCTCTCGGGATAATACCTACACAATCTGGTTTCAGATACATGGTCCGGAAACCTTATTGGAAATGGTCGATATTTTAATGGCTTGCCGAAAAGGGTCCAACTTGGCCAATTTATAAAACAAATTCCAAAAAGTACAGCATATCTGCCTGAGTACATTGACGTCATCCATGTAGTAAACCAACATTTCCTCCCTATTGTAAAACATTTTGTCTTTAACCCCCTTATACCAGTCCCAAATTTGGGTTCGTTCATCACCAGACATAATGTCTGCCCCATAGAACTTAGGTTCGGAATGAGAACCCACATAATCCAATTTGTTGGCAGTGTTGAAGAATTGGGTATAGTACCTCTCCTTGCATATGAGGTCTAATGAATTGGGTATGCTCTTGAGACACATTAGCAAATAATTAAGTGAATCCAAAAAGTGGAGTTTCTCCACAACCATACTAAGAATTTTGTTACCGACCATTATCAATTGCGGGGCCCATCTCAGTTCAAGAAAACTTCTAAGAAGAAACTGTGCGTCGTATCCGCGAGAGTTGTGTGATATGACATAAACCTTATTCGCGAATGGTCGGGAATGCCGGAGATAGTCAACAAATTTAGCTACGGAATTTTGCCAGAACGTATGGACACGCTTCCACACTGTTCGCCATCGACACCCAAATCATCAACGCCTTCACATTTAGAACACATTTGCTGAGCACAAATGAGGTTCGGTACATGTTCTAAAGACCCATCTAGCTTCTCAAGGTCTTGTGTGCACTCCGTATCGAAGAAAACGTACAAAAAACTGTCCGACAACTTGCTAGGCTTCAGTGGAGCTATGTAGCAAAAGTGGCCTGAAGGTTGTTTCTTATTACAAATATTACAAAATTTGTTTTAGCATTCATGCTTCGAATCAGCTGTTACCAAATATCTACAATTTCGGCTTACTTGCCTACACTGAGAGAATAGCTTGCCTTTCAATTTAAAGAGTTAAATTATTCTGAAAACATTTCTCACTGAGAAACCGTCTGTTGCATGTACTACAATACTTAGCCTAATCCCCACTGACAGACTAGTTTGCATTTCACTTTGAGAGTTAAATGATTCTGAAAACATTTCTCACTGAGAAACCTTCTGTTGCGTGTACTACAATACGTAGCCTGATCTTTAGTACAGGGTGGTGTAGTAGTACACAGGGAGCAAACTTTGTCACATTTGTGCGTAAAGTTGTATAATGTGTTAGACCCGTTACATATGTAATTTTTCGCCTTCCCGTGTACGGCCCAAATCACATCAGGTTTAAGCTGGTCGCGTCGACGTAAACTAATGCCAACCACTTTATCCTCTACGTTCTCAGTACTACGGATTCTCAAACCCACCAAATCTCTACCCGGCATGTCATCGACTAGGTAATCTGTCAATGCGGTAATGCATTCCTTTAGATAAGTAACGGGATTTTGCTCTTCAGCCGGAGAATTAAACATGATTAGCAGACTACGCCCGGTCGCATTAAATTTTGGAAAAGATTTTGAGGTCTCATCCAAAATCATAAAAGGTAGCTGTTCCGACAAACTGTTGTTCTTACTAGTAGAGGCTATTTCCTCCCTGCTTACAGAGTGGATCTGAGGAGATGGAATAGCTCTCTCACTACTAAGAAACACTTTCTTGGCCATTATACTTTGATTAATAATAATACCACTTACATGAAATGAATTATTAAACAAAGACTGTTGCAGGTAACACAGTAGCGCAGACTGGTATCGAACACAGTACCGTAGAAAAGTCTTGTAAAAAGCACACTTAGTAACGAAGCAAAGGTAGTCACATTGCAGAAGAAGAGTTCAGAATATTTCAGTAGGGGTCGCGTACGACAATATATAACTCACATCTAATGACTTTTGAGATCTTTATCTGTCTAATGAATTTGGCCTGAGTTGGTGAAAATTACAAGTCCGCTAAGTGGGCCTCTAACACTAATGGATATAGCCTGAGGCATGTACAGGTGTCTAAGAGGGTTTGTGATATTATCTATCCAAAGGAATATTAATGGATTTTGCCCGGGGCGCTGCACTCTGTTCTCCGAATTTAGCTGTGCTGACGAACTTCTTCATGTTGAAACCTGCTCACCCCCGAGGCAAACTTCCATTTAGGTAGCCTTGTCCGCTAGCGCGTTTAAAAGTAGCGTGTTATACCAATCATATTGTAAGAAGTAAGGTTAAACAATTTAAAAAATACCCGCTGTATTGTAAACACCGCTCTGGCTGTTATATTAAAAAGGTACGCGTCCATCCTATTGTGAGATAGCGCCCATCCTAATAAACTTCAGTCTACCGGTCTAAAATTAATTTGACTGGGACTAAAATAATTTGCATAATTGCGTAACAATAAAGACCGTATAAATATTATCATCTGCATATCAAAATAGAAAGCATGAATATCAAGTAGATGGTTTTCATATTAATTACATTATTTGCATATCGAAATAGAACGCACGAATATCAAGTAGGTAACTTGCATTTCAATTACGCTATTTGCATATTAATTAGGTGTTGGTGAACTACTTTCATTATCGTAGGTTTAGTCGCGTAAAAATTGGGCGGAGCTGGTCCGTCAACACATTGGTTCGATTGCGGGGTACATTGATGTGATTGGACCCTTTGTGGGGTGCTTTGATGTGATTGGTCGCTTTGTGGGGGCGTTTTTATGTGATTGGTAGCGTGGTAAGAGGTGCTTTAATGTGTTTGGTTGCGCAGAAAAGGGGAGGGTTTGGTGGTGGGCGGTACTTTGCAATGATTGGTTGCGCAGAAAGAGGGAGGGGTTTGTGTGAGCGGTGCTTTGCTGTGATTGATCGCGCAGAAAACGGGTGGGGCCTGGCGGTGACGTCAGGGGGACTGTGGTGGAGGGTGCTAGAGTGGGATGCTCTCTACTGACGATGTTGTAATGTTGTTAATTTGATATGTGTTAAATAATTAATACGTGTCAAAACAGACGAAAATCGAAAGCGTTCTTTTAAAACACAGCTGTAATGTCGAAAGCCTGGTCGAACACATTAGACAGAAAGAGGCGTGAGAAATCACTTGTGAATTGTGACTTGAATTAAATGTGAAATTCGTATGAAATGTTAGTTGGGAAAGTTGAAGGGAACCTGCCAGAAGATTTGAGAACATAAATGGCACTTTGAGGAAAAGTATTGATTTAGTATCTAAATTTTTTATACATTATTTATGTGCATCAAGGCCTATAAACTCGATGGGGAGAATGTTCCTTTTAATATTAACAAAAGCAACACATTTCAGTAATATTCCGGTGTGTTCTCAACAAAATTGCTAAACATTAAATTCCCTCCAGATATCATGCCATGCTAACAGGTATATTATTATCAGCTTCTGCTGCAGATTACTGCCTCCACCTTCACAGTTCGGACAGTCCAGAACTTAAAGCTGGAAACAATTCACACCAAATACCGAAAGACACTAATCTTCACCAAAAAACTGTAACAATCTGCACTGCAGCCAGTCCACTCTATACCGTACATCTCAGTTCCAGACACTCACACTATCTTCATCTACGTCTGCTCAATTAACTGCAAACGTAGCACCGACCGAACGTTTGTATTGTGCATCAACACCTGGGCTCTCGATTCAGGTGAGCTGATAGGCTGTGGCCTCGAGCGCTTTACCCCGGCGGGAAAAGTTTAGTACATATTAGCCAGGAGGCTGTTAGGCCTCCCAGACCCGTTCTGCAAGTTGTCAAGGAGACAGAAAACATTCGCCATTACTGGAATTCGAAATCTTGAGTCTTCCATCTCGCAGCCTCTACTCTAGACGACTTGCGCGAATTTCATCAATACACCTGAAGATCAGAAGGTCAGTAACTTACTGACAAATGGCTGTTGCGTTCAATAGTGCGGTTTTGCGTACCCTTCCTTGTCTGTTTAGGGAGTTACATATTTTATTTCACATGCGGGTTGTCAGTTAGGAGTGAATGATAGACTGATTATCAGTAAAGAGTTATTACTATAATAAATGTCAGTAATGAGTCATTAGAGATTGAAATTTAATATAAGGTCAAATATAGATTGAATGTCAGACCGGAATAAATTATAGATTGAATGTCAGAAAGATTCAATAAAATACTGAATGTCACTAAGTATTCAGTTAAACAATGAATTTCAGTAAGAAATTAATAGCAGGGTGAATGACATAAATGTTTTAATAACAGATTTATGATCCAGTTGAGGAAAGAGGACCTTCAGTAATGCTGTTACTACTACTGAAAATACTACCTACTGCATGGAGCATTGTCCTTATTTAGATGCTAATCGGTTTGCAAATAGTTAAGAAATTCCACCCATTTTACGGAACTCAAAACCTTTCTTACCCCATTCACAAGTGCCACCACCTTTCCGTATCCTGAGCCAGCTCGATCCATTCCATATCAAACACATCCCACTGCCTGAAGTTCCATTTGAATATTATCTTCGCATTTACGGCTGCGTTTCCCCAGTGAATTCTCTAACCCAGGATTCCCCACCAGAACCCAGTATAGGACTTTCCCCTCCCCCACACGCCCTACACAACCCACACCTTTAATACTTCTGGTTTTTAAGAACAACAACATTTGGTTGAGCAATACAGAACATGAAACATCTCTTTATGTAGTCCCTTCCATCAATCTATACGCCACTCTTCTTAACCCCAACTATTCTGCTCAACGCTTTATTCTTAAAAAACCTCAAACTAAGTTCTTACCCACTTGTCAACGACCAATTTTCACGCCCATATAAAATAACAGGCAAAATTGCGATATATTTTTTTATATTTTTATCTATATATATTTGAATAACAAACTGGAGACAAAACATTCTGCACCGAACGATAGCAAGTATTGCCTGACTTCAACATGCTATTAATTTCTTCATGAATACAATTTGTTTTTGTTAAATTTTAATTTTTACCAAATACATGAACTTTTCAACAATTTCTAATGAACAAATATGAAACTTCATACTGTGAATTCGTTCTGCATTCTGATCTCGATACAAGACCATGTAGTGAGTTTATCAGCATTTACTTCAACTCCACTCTCCTTAAGTTTCATTATCAAAATTCCTGTTTTTTCCTCTACATTATGTAACCTTCCTCCCAATATATTAACACCATCAGCATAAACCAGAAACTGATGTGTACCATTTAATTTCAATTCTTCCTCACTAACCTGAAACCTCACTGATGACCAGCAATAATTACCTCTGCGTATGAAGATAACCTTCAGAGCAGGATGGAGCATAAAATTTAGTACTTAACTGGAAAATATGCTATCCTACTGTAATTACTTCAAAAGCTATAATTACCCTTTTTATACTTACTTACTGCATTCTGCAGAGTCCTTTTGAGAAACAAACTTGTTTGCAGATAGTCAAGAAATTCCCCGCATTTCACGTAACACGTAGGTTCATTACCGCACTCACAAGCGTCTGCCAACTGTCTCTATCCTGGGCCAGCCCAATACATTCTTTATACCTACATCCTAACTCCTGAAGATCCATCCTAATTTTATTAACCTATCTGCGCCTAGGCCTCCCCAGTGGACTCTTTACTCCGGTTTCCCCACCAGGACCCTATACTCCCCTCTCCTCACCTATACACGCCATACACCAAGCCCATTTCATTCTTCTCGATTTTAAAACCCGCAAAATATTGAGTGAGGAGTACAAATCATTTAGCTCCTCATTATGCAATCTCCTCCATTCCTCCGTTACCTCGTCCCTCCTCTGTCAAAATATTCTCTTCGACACCATGTATTCAAACACCCTCAGCTTATTTCCTCCCGCAATATCAGCGACCATGCTTCACACGTTTAAAAAACAACAGGCAAAATTATAGTTCTTTATATCTTGAACTTAAATTATTTGGTAGCAACCAGGTAGACAAAAGATTGTGCACCGAATGATAGCAAGCATTTCCTCACCTTAACCTGTACTCAATTTCTTCCGCAATAGAATATTTATTTGTTAAATTTGTTCCCAAATATTTAAACCCTTCCACACCCTCGAAAGCACTCTTATAAATCCTCACTTTCGGAATTCGTCCTCCATTCTGAACTCGAGAAAAATCCTATAATTAGTTTATCAACACTTTCTTCCAGTCCATTCTCCCTAGTAGCAGCTATTAAAGCTTCTGCATTTTCCGTCATAGTATGTAGGCTTCCGCCCTGTATTAGAATAAACGAGGAATATTTATTTTCCTTTTTGACAATTAACACCAACTTATCTTTGAACCGTTTAACGCCACACAGATCAGTTCACTTCACAACTTCCATCCAGCTCACAACACATTCCGTTATAACAATCTGCCATTCCACAAGCTGCTGTTAATGTGCAGTTGCATATTCGCCGTTCAG
>Ga0123352_10010730_pt1 | contig 14397 bp, 10 predicted proteins | sample TergutLab28metaG_FD_89700 | JGI IMG/M metagenome (GOLD analysis project Ga0123352, IMG submission 89700) | Labiotermes labralis P1 segment gut microbial communities from Petit-Saut dam, French Guiana - Lab288 P1 | ecosystem: Host-associated > Arthropoda: Insects > Digestive system > Gut ... | reverse complement strand
TATGTATTATTTTGAGATGCAGGCAGGTATGTGTGTATTAAGGCACTTGACTGCTCGCTGCAAAGCCTGTATATTAGATTCGAGACTTCGGATCTTTAAATGAAACATTTGATGAATACAATGACACTGCGCGATAGACAAAATGGATGACGACCGGTTGAAAGGAACAAACTCGATAAAACATACTACGATTAATCAGTCCTAAAAGAGGATCCGGGAATCGAGCCTGGAATACGCACCATAAAGGCTCGAAAATAATCAGAAGTGTGGGATTTATTTAGCAGTTGTAAACAGGCAGGAGCAACAGACCTCGACTGGAGGAACTATCACGGACTCTATAGCAATACACCAACAGCAGTAGTTCATTTTATGTAAGGCTAATTGAAACGAGGGCGAACACCCACCGCATATAAATACATGATCACTGAAATATAATCACACAACCAGACTGGATCCTAATTACATTACCGAAAAGAAGGCCATATTTCAAAGCAACGCATTCAACATCTGGCATAACTTAAACAAACGCTTTCTTTTTCCTTAAATATTCTGTTAGAAATGGGGGGATTTTGTGAGAAGGGATCACAAATTAACTGCATAAATACGTATCTCTAAAAAAAAGTCAAAGAGATCAAATTCCATTCCCCTGCAGCAAGTCAGTCTTATAGTTACATGCACATATGTCAGGTTGCAGTGACTGCTTAAAGCATTCTGCCATTCTGAAGCAGTAAAAAATTACCAATGCTTCAAATGGCATTACAATCATGACCATGTCATTAAGAAGATACCAGTAAGTAATAAAACCACTTATTCAATGAAGCTATCTTTTAAGATCCTGTAAAGTTCAATGCATGCTCATTCAATAAAATTATGTTTTCACAGTACACCTCAAGGTCTATTAATATGTGAGTAGAGAAATGGAAGAATTATCTGTGGAAATCATAACCAGATGGGAATTGTCAAATATTCCCTGTGAAGTTTCAATGTGCTTTATGTGAAGAATAAAGCTCTTGCTTCATAATTTAGGAAAATGTCCACAGAAATAAAACCATAGACACATCACTTCCCTAAAGGATTTGTGCCCAGAAGTCAGTGAGTCAATATGTCCATCGCTTGGTCTTGGCACATCTTTACCGAACAATGTGTAACAAAACACCAGAGGTGCGCATCAGTTTGATGAATATTTGAAGCATTTTAATTAACCTTTTTGTTTTTGTTTCCCATGCTACAGCCACAAAAAGCCAAGCATTCTGCTTCTGCTTGGAAAGCCTCACCATCACCAATTCCGGCACATTCAAAATTACCTCCACTTACTGTTGACAACCGCAGAGAGACAGAGGAGATTTTAAATTCTATACTTCCACCTAGAGAATGGGAAGAAGAAGGCCAACTGTGGAGACAACAGGTACACACCAAACACGTGTATATATATATATATGTATCTCTATATACATCAAATCACTTTCCACTGTTTGGAATTTAAAAGGGTAGAACAAATTTCTAATTAATTAACTGTAATTAATTCAGTGTTAATTTCAATGTTCCCTTGGTGTTGTACACCCCACTCTAATTAATAAGGGTCTCATAGCAGTGCTGCCGAAAATTGAAGTCTTCTGGAATACATTCTGTGCCTTTCATTAAGGAGTTCCTGATGATTAAAAGGCACTTCAAACCATTGAGAATCAGGTACCCAGTGATGAAGCATAACATCCAAACTGCCTCACAAGCATGGTAATGGGTTTCTGGGTTCCATAAAAGGCAGAGAATTTCTTGAATAGCTGAGCGATTACCTTCTCAACACTCTGCTCCAGGAAGTCAGTTAATAAATTATCAGATTTTTAACAAAACAGATTGAGGTCATATTTGAAGACGTCACAATTAAAGGTTCAATGATACAGCAATGCATAATTTGGTACACTTAAGATCTTATAATATTAACTACCCCTTTTCAGAAAAACTACTGTAGTTCACACAGAATTACAGCCTAAGTGAAACCTGAAGTTGTTTCCAGGTCTCAAGTACTCCTGCCACAAGGCTTGATGTTATCACCTTACAGGAACAGCTTGACATGAGGCTGAAGCATACACAGGCACGTGAGGCAGGTATCTGCCCTGTGAGGCGTGAACTGTATACACAGTGCTTTGGTGAGTTCTACTGAATGCATTCTTATGAAGTCTGGTAGATACATATCACATGGCAAGAAAAGAGCAGACATAAGCTGAGGAGAAATGCAGACAAGAATATTTGATGCATAAGGATTTCCATCTACAGATAAGCAACCAGAATGAGATGATGATGATGATGGTGACAATGACACACAGATGCTTACACACGAGAGTCACCTAAATATAAAAAGCTTTTCCAATTTTCACACACTGCCCTCTTCAAAATACCACACTAAACACGCAGAAAACATCAATGCTACCAACCTATCGAATCTGAATAAACTATAAGTTGATTCATTAACACATCTGAGTTCATAAAATTAAAAGTCATAATATCTGAATGCCTTATTAGGATATGTCATGGACTATCTGATAAGATATATTTCAGAATACGATGAACCATAAGTGAAGCATGGATGTTCTTCTAATGTATTCACAAACTTTCACCTCTAGATGAAATGATTCGCCAAGTAACTATCAACTGCGCAGAACGTGGCCTGCTGCTGCTTCGCATCAGGGACGAGATTCAAATGACTATCTCTGCTTATCAGATTCTGTATCAAAGCAGTATAGCATTTGGGATCAGGAAGGCTCTCATGGTTAGTAAAGCTTCATGACATACCAAACAAAACGTATCTTTATCCTTCATAAAAAAAAAATTAGGCCATATTGTATGGTTTACAGACACTAACTTCGATCCTGTTATGTGCAAATACATTCCTGGACCCTTTGTTTCTGACCATGGAAAAACCAGTGTTCATAGTTTAAACTTAGCAATATAAATTAGAAACACATGTAATGGTTAAGTACAGTTTGGCCTATGCAGTTCCAAATGAATGCTTGTGATTTTACATGTCTCAATAGTCAAAGTGTTATTGTACTGAATTCATGCTATTACAGTGCAAATCAAACAGAAATAATTTTTATTTTTCTTATTAAGTACACACCTCACTGAATATAGTTTCAAATACAATTACCCTCCAAACAGATCTGCTTTACATGCCACCTATTTCAGCTGTATGATAAACATCAAATTTCATTGAAGTGTCTTGACCAGATTTGTATTGTGTTCATTTCATGCACTTTGTCCACACAACACATTACAGGATGGAGACATACTTGTTAATCAAAATCACTTTTAAAACAGTATCCTAAATTTTTGTGGTAATTATGACAACAGAAATGGCAAATATCTGCTAGTAGGCCTAGAGTGTAATGGTTCAAAACCTGCCATGGAATGTGATCATTAGTCCCTTTTGTCATCTTATCCACAGTCATACAAAAAATTCCCCTGCTAAATCCTGTACACATTTCTTGTCTCCCATGTCTTTAGTAGGTACTGAACCCATTCAATGCCCTAACAAAACTATATCACCTGCAAAATTATGAAGTTACCCATTATGTGACAGTATGCTGTTCATTTACTTCACAATTCTTAGATCCCAATCTTTCCTCAGCCAATTTTTTCCAAAGACATGCGATTTATGTTCTTCTGAAATTATGAGGCAGTTTTTCACATTTATATGTTAAGTAGCAAAATATTATTATTTTGTATAATTTGTTAAATATCATGTAAACTCCTTTCCATTAAGTGACTAACCTACTACAACCAAACATTATCAACAAATTTGTAAAGTAGGCTAATCATACTTCTTTCCACCCCTCCTTTCACAACCATCTGCACACATAACCTCAGCAGCTGGAATAGTCATATTTCAACTAAATAACCTAATGAACTCCTCTGTAATGACCCTGACAATTCCTGCAGGCTGAACAAGGAAAGGCTGACCTGGAAGAGGCCGTGACAAGGCTCCATTCAGAGAAGGCTGATCTGGAAAAGCAAGTTGTGGAATTGCGAGCTCGTGCTGATCAGATTGAGCGACGCTCTAGTGAACAGAGGCTAGCAGAGGAGAGGAAGCATGCAGAAGAAATTCAGTTCCTCAAAAGAACCAACCAGCAACTGAAGGTATTTCCCTGTATAACAAAAATTCATTTTACACTTCCCACTGCCTCCAGTGTTTAAATACTACCAGCTGATCTGGAATACCAAAAAAAATGCACAACTATAACTCTGCACGTTTTATACGGGTGTGAACCTTGGTCTTTCAATATAGAGGAGCATATACATTGAGAATGTTCATGAAAAACATGCTGTATGGACCAAATACAGCCAAATCAACAAAATGGATAAAATGACATGATAAGAACCTCCACACATTGTATTCTTCACCAAGTAAAGTTAAAATAATTAAATACAGAAGACTAACATGGGAAAGATCTGTTGTACGTGATGAAATAACAAAACATTAATAAATTTTGGTTTGGAAAACATAAAGGGGAAGTATCACTTGGGAAGTCCTACCCATAGGTGGAATATATTCTGTACCTGTCAACTGGAATGAAATGGTTTGGATTAGAGTCTGGTGATGGATTGCCATTAACAAGCCTAACAGGTAATTTCAACTGCCAACTGCTCAAGGATGCTCCTGCACTTGTTAATTAGTTCTCCCAGTATTTGGATCAAATTATATTTCCATTTAAAGATTAACAGAAACTACAATGCAGTTCAAATATTTTCTATTTGAGTTATTTGAATTTTGCATGTCTTCACTAACTGCAGATTCAAATCTATTGTTGCAGACTAATGAAGTGTCATGTCATATTGTATGTACTGTGCCAAGAAAGCTATATATCCTGCTGTCTTACTGAAGATACATCACATGAAATACATTTCATATTATATATTATGGAATATAACAGTTACAATTAATTATTTATGTAAGGAGACTTTAAACTGGACCTGTTCCCAAGCACAAAACTGAAATTTGCCAGACAAATTTTAAGGTGATTTCAATACCATACTTCATCAAAATCAAATTAGTAATTTGGGTGCTCAAATGTGGATACATGGCAAGCCTCCATTCCCCATAATGGGCTAACTTCATGGACTCTGCAAAAACAAAAAGAAAGTCATTCAAAAATTGAAGGAAATCTTACAGTAACACATAAATTGTATTCAGGACAACATATGGTACAACACTTATTTCTGAAGAGGTAAAGATGTCTCCACCCAGGGCATAAAGGCATATAGGTTGAGCAGAGGTATAGCTCCACTCACTCTCAACCTCTGTATTAAAGGGAGGTGAATGGTAAACTGCACCACCAAGTTGTGTAACCCCTGGGCAAGAACTCTGGCACCCAGTGACCAGGAGGCTGGATGGGCCCCAGAGCATCTGTGGATGTTTATGAGAACAAGAAAATCTCTTGTTCCTGCTGCAAATGGACCCTGTTAACTTCTAACCCATAGCCTAGTCACAATACTGACTATGCTATTCTGCCACCTACTTACTGCTCAAACTGAAACATACACATTTCATTAAATTTAAAGACACATTTCAGTTCCCTGTAGTATAACACCATGGCATGCATTTAAACTTGTCAGCACAGGATGAATATTCACTGCCATAAATGTCTTACAGATTGATGTATCATCTACTGCTAGCAAACAACTGTAGTGTTTTTCCTGTTCCAGGACCAACTTGAAGGGATTATTGCACCAAAGAAGTGATCAATTCATGGTAATTCACATTACATAAACCCACACATTATTTTCGTTTGTATGCACATGACAGTGATTCGCCAGGTTCTCATCCTTTGTCCAGTGCTGCATGCCAGTCCATAAGAAGCAGCACTATAAGCATCTGATGCCAACTACCAAGTGTGGGGGAAAAAAGAACAAATGCAAGTGCATTTTTGTGCAGATTTGACATATGTCATATTAAGTAGCATACAAAAAAGTACCATATTCTGAACACCATTTCACTTGTGATGCATTCTTCTGGTGTTTATAAAAAACCCATATTATGGACTTCTTTTCCTACATCCACATACTGTGGTCTATCTAAATTCTTATTCATATACCATACATGGTATGCCTTATTAAGTACAGGAATAAGATAAATGCAAAGCATCTCCCAGAGCAAAAGAATACAGTAGGTGGCAGGCACGTCCCTCTGATGGATTTGAAATACCAGTCCCAGTGTTCCTGCACTTTTAGACTGCACACTACAGTAAATGTTTAACCATCATTCACATACAAGTTCTGTCCAAGTATTTAGAACCGTAACACAACATGGCTTAGTTTTTGTAACTCCATGGAGCACAGTCCTTCTTTAGAAATATCAGTTCCTCATCTGGTCAAGAAACTTCCTGCATTGTATGGAACTCAAAGGTTCATTACCGCAAGTCTCCTACTTCTACTCTGTTCAGTGTACGTACACCACTCCGTCAGGACTATACTCATATATGGGCCTCTGGCTTTCCACTGACCTTCTGGTGAAAAAGGTGGAGCCCCTAAGCACAGCAAAAATGGAGCTCAAAAGTTCTCAATGTATTGTTTTTAACATTTTATGAGGTGATGGATATGTGCTTTATTTGAAACTCTGATGTGGGTCAGTGATTTACACACTAGACCATTCGAAGGCACTGCTTGTGTTAACATACAGACTCCCTGATGATAGACCGCAGGAGTGCCAAAACATGTAGGAAAGAAAACTGTATATCCAATGTGTTTACTTTTCAGTGAATGAAAAGTTGGTTAGACAAACTGGAACAAGATTAAAATTCCTCTTATGTGACGAGTATGATGAGGCAACTGAATAATGTGATAATTTGTTGAACCACAAAGCAAGGTTAGAGTAATTGACTTCTAGGTTATTTAGCTTTGTGGAGAATAAACCTGTCACACTGTTCACAAATATTTTCAACTGTGGATGCATATATCCAAACTGAGAAGACATACTGCATTAATAATTTGAATCATCATATGCCAGTACATAAACAGTTCAATCATATGCATGTAATTTCACATACAGAATTTCAGTCAGAAACCCTGGAGGGAGGAGGCTGTTTGGGAGACATACATGTAGATCTGAAAATAATACTGATATGGACATACTGTGTGTGAGATGGTGGAGGGACAGTGTGGGCTGGATTCAGCTGGCTCAGAGCATGGTGCAGTGGTGGGCTATGAATACAATTATGAACATTCATATGACATCAAAAGCTTGCAGTTTATTAACCAGCTGAGTAACTACTCAACCGTAACTCCATCCAAAAACGCAATTGGTTAGGAAATGTGATACAGTATATTTAAAACCATGCACAGGAATGCCACTCCGTAACTGATTACACTACACCACCAAGTGAAAACCTCAAGTGGAAGAGGGAAGGGCTTTTCCCTGAATATGCTTAAACACGCACATATATGGTACAAAAGTGTAGACTCTTATCTATTACAAGTCTTAATATATAACCGGCTTTTAGAAAATGTGCTGTATTTAAGAGTATTACTTCCACTACAGGGACTTAATCTACAAATAAAAGGTATTTATATGCACACAGGACTAGAAGCACTGTATTTGCCACTGTCATGGTGTCCTTTATATTAATATTATTCATAATATATAAATTATTTTCTTGTTTCTGTTATTAAATATACAGCCTTAACATATTAAAATGAGTACTGCAAATTGTAATAGTTTCTATCGTAATAATGATACCCAACTTTAAAAATCCCGTTATCCAGCAGCCTCAAACTGCTGAAGAAATGGCAATCACTGACTGTAAATACTCATGGCACATCCACAATGGATGCAATGATGTGAGGATGTATCATACACAAGGATGGACAAAAAAATCAGGATGTGTTTGGACTTCAAGCACTGAAATATTAATATGTGATATCAATATCACTGCAAATATATTTTTAAACAATGTCTTAAAATTTGTCAATACATATATCCAACTAATAAAACACCAGCTCAAGGTAAGAAAATGCAGACTCTCTAATCAACATCACAGAAAATTGAACAACAATTATTTTATGAAACTGAACTGTTCACTTCATGGTTCATTATAACACAATTATAAAATTTACACTGTACATGCACCTTCAAAGCTGCGGTAGGACTCTGTGGAATAACAATACTTGCGCTATACAACATATCAACAGCCGCAGCAGAACTGTATGAATTCTCATTGATAGCTGCGGCCATTAAGTTATGGACAATACAACATTAACCATGTCATGTCCACAAAGTCACAACTGCAGTAAATATTTATTCATCCCAAATATGCAGAACTTTCTAATAAGCATTTTCTATTGGTTATTAAATAAATCCTGACAAATAAGTCTTTATGGATGCCATTCTTTGTACAATTATGAAACAAATAAAAATGAATAATGAATGTATTAGGTTAAATACTTAAATCTAGCAGAATGTGTTCAATGATCTGTTAAGTAATTTTAAAATTCCCGAACTCCCACACCATTAAAATCTGTGATGCATTCAACAGACCATTGTCATTAAAAAAAATTTCCATCAAAAATATTATCTGGATCAAATATAATAAAAACATATAAAATACTTGTCATAAAAATGAGAGATATGTAGGTGGCCAATCAGTGTTCACCACTACCGCACTAAAAACACGAAGCTTTCTTTATTACATGTTATCAACATTTTTAAAACATGTCACACATGTTTTGCACAAAGTGTTATACTCTCTCACTGTCATTTTGTCACAACACAGCAAACAGCCTTAGAAACTTCTGTCACAGTGATAGAGTTAATTAAGGCAGTCTGATAATTCCAGACAAAACTTGGATTACTGTAAAAATAGGCTGATTGGTCCCATTACATATCTTTCACATTCTTCTTTTGTTGGTCAACTGTAGCATTACAATCCCACACCTACCACCATGAGAAACAATAAATGATATTAATGTGATCTGTCTGTTATGTTATCACCAAGTTGTGATATTTCAGTGTGATGACTTGAGTGATATATATGCTGACAACTTAATGTTTCCCTCTCTTGGAACGTTTACGTCTCCGCTTCTTGCTCCCAATGGTTCCACCCAGGGGTTCTTCTGAAGGAGTCGGGGATACTGGCGATGCAGGTGGATCCCCCTCACCTTCTTCTTCCTCGCCACCATTGATTTCACTTTCTCCTTCCTTCTCACTTTCAGGATTTGATAGTTCCAATGAAATTATCTTTTCCTTTAATGTCTCAACCTGGTACAAACAAAATAAAATGGTAAATTCCTACAATTGTTACAAACTCTTATCAGAAAATTCCAAGTTTCAGTTCAATACATGACTTCTATGAGAAAAAAGATGATTTGGCTCATATTATGAAACTTCTGCAAATCAAACACTTGAAAAATATAATTCACATACAGCACCTTCTGAACACACTCTAATATCACTTATAGTTGTATGGACACTACCACTAAACCACACAGCATAAAAAATACATGCAATATAAGCAAACCACTTATTCCTAAGTCTATGTGCATAAACAGTGAAGCACAAGGTCATCAATTATAGGTACACACAGACATGATGAAATTCATCTACTTTCATTAACACTTCCAATGTTAACTTAAAAACATGTAAGACATAACATGCTGTCTCCTGGGATGTGACACTGTGCAGTCTGCAATAAATTAAAAATCTTGTGAAGATATCTGTGCCCCTATCCATGTTCCAACCTGAAGATGAAGGCAGAAGGTTCATTTGATACATCTGAAATTTCTACCACACTACATGGTGTCATATCCTAGAAGACAGCAGTCCGCACCATGAGAACCTCAAATCCCATGTCAGATATGCATGAGGTGTGCAGTGTTTTCATCTGCACATGTGCACCTGTGACACAAACTGACTATTTTAACACCCACTCTAAAAATAATATGTACACAACATGTTACACACTACTGAAAGATGGTAGGATTGCTCTCTTCACCACTACTTTTCCTTATTTATACTTTCTGTAAGTAGATGTGGTGAATGAAGAATATTATTTGTGAATGGTATAGTGCAGACACTTCATTCTGTAAGACTAAGCCATGAAAGTGTTAACTCTCAGCATTTATAAGTTTCACTAATCACAAAAATTATTACAGTCAATACACTGTACAAATAGCATGATCATTCTGTTTCCATGGACAAACCATAAATTGCTTGAATGCATTTAAGTAGAGGGCAAAAAACACAACTATAAGCTTGCGATGAACATTATCCACACAAGAATTTTGTTAACTGCAATCTGGGTTCAGGTTATAACAATTCAGTATAAGGTGTTTGCTCATCTGGGTTCTTATGTGGTGTATATGAACACATGCTGTATAAAAACCCAGAAGGGCAAAGACCTCATCTATGCCATGGCAGAAGCCTGGCATCTTCCACAGTTCAATACAACTCCTACTTAACATTAAGTCCATTACTCACTTTTTCTAAATTCCATAAAAAGAATTCAGACATGAAAAAGCTGGCACATAATGTAAAATTCAGATCCCATTATTCTCTGGGGCCTTTTCTGACATGCTGAAACTGCACAACTACCATGATATCGCTGGTCCTACAGCGGGTGATGGTTAGGAGCATCTCTTTGTGGATATGCAGTCTACATATTCAGAAAAATTATTACACTTCAACTTCATACATGTGTCTTCACATAAAACAGGCCAAATTCTATTTTAGGGCTGTGGTGACCAAAGGAGAATTTACAAGTAACAGTCACAAATTGTGCATCTCCTGGTTGATGTGGTGTTATCTGGTAGGCATGTCTCAACATTCCAGAGGAAAATACTGTCACCATCTTCATGCTCGAAGTGAAACAAATTGTGGAAGGGCCTTGCTATACAGAAGATGGAGGAAGAAGAAACAGGTCATACAGAATGGGAGGCCAGTCAATATGAGGATACTGGGAATAGGGCATGGGGACCTGCGAAAAAGTACACTCTCATATATGCAATTATTCCAGTACAGAAAGAAGAGTAGTGAGAGACTTGCGAAACAAAAGGTGGAGAAGAAACAGCCTGTCACAGGCACAAGATAAGTAACTGCTATTTTTAGGAACCACTGCCAGGAGGAGCCAAATCACCATTTAATCCCTCTGAACAGCCCCCTTTTATTCCTTCAGGGTGTGAATGATAAGTGTTCATAACCTGCTCAAGGACATAACACCTTCCCTGTTATTGTTATTGTTATTGTGATTGAAATGTTGCTTCCATGATGATCCAGTCCATATACACTTTCCGGTCAGGACAATGGTGTCCTGTAGCAGGAACCCATCACTCAGGCTCATTCTTCTTCAGCTACAGGTGACTTAACTGAATGATAAGGTAAGACATGCCAATGCAGCACTCTAATCTGAGTCTGAATGGAATTACCAGTCTGTCCAACATACATTATCATACACTTTCAGATGATACAACACACATCCAGAATACTTATGGTCAGGTCATCTTTCACAGGCTAAAGACACCTGGGCATGTTCCTCAGCAGGAGGCTTGGCCAACTCCCTGCTAATGTCACTGAAGACATGACTATAGAAGGCTGAATTAATCAATGAAGCTGGTCAGCAACAGTTTCTTTAGCACATAATCCATCTCAGAGCATCACACCATATACAGAGGCCAAACTTCATATATGAACAGGAGAGGTGGTTTTATCGCGAGGTGGTCATCACAGCCCTTTAACCTGAAGCCAAGCACAAAGACTCTTGCAAAGGACAAGTGTTGGCTTTGCTTTCCTCTATCTGCAATCCCTAAAATGACCCTTTGATACTCTTCCTTTCCAACCCAAAATATGGCATTTCATTGTTCTTCCTTCTATCTTAGAACTGGTACACTTTTCAACAGCTATTGACCTGTAAGGGTCCTGCGTTCCCCTTTCCCCATTCCTGACAATGATCAATTATTTGTATCCTCCACAACCCACTTCTTCCCTTCAATTCTATATAGCTGCACACTTCTGTGAACTCGACTCACTTTATCCTGAGGATGGAAGGAGTATATCCTCTGACAAATTGGAACCTTCCTACAAGAATAAAGTGTCATAGCTCAGGATCCCAAATTACATGAATTTACACTGCCATGAGAAGCTCAGACTTCAGAAGTGAACAATTAATTTACATCTGAGCGCTGTTTTCTGTACCATGGTGCATCAACATATTACTTCTTATTACACAGAATAATGAATCAAGACAAAACATGTTCACTTTATTTTGTATTTTTTTATGATTCTCATTTACATAATCTTTGGTAATAAGCAGTAGAGTTCAGAGAAAAACCCTGAGGTTAATTTACAATTCAGAATTCCACAAGTGGTTAATGGAATTTTTAATCCATTCTTGGGAATGAGAGTTCTATTCATGACAACAAGGGGTGCCACATGCAGATGTATTGAAGATTTAAGAGATGGATAAATTACAATCTGCAGGTTCACTCTATTAACATTTCATATACATACAAGTTACATAGCACTGTTGTGCTGTTTTGTTCTATGCACGGACAAATAATTTCTATCTTGACTGCGACTTCTTCAATCCCCACAGGAAAACCACAGGGACCATATGACTATCTTGACACAGACCACTACTGTCTCCTAAAACAATCTTACTAAAGTGTTATTGGTACATAAATGTTAATTTCTCAAGCAAGGTTGACTAAAGCACTATACAAACTACACAAAAACCCCCAACTAAGTGTGTGACTCTGGGTAAATGACCACCTTCATGCACAATTATGTTATATAAAACGTTCATTATTATAATTCTAATTAATATAACATTTAAAAACCAAAACATCAGATCGAACAACAGATCATGAAAGAGTGAAGTACACAAAATCATATGCAAAAAATTCATATGTAGGATAAACTAGTCGCAACGTTAAATCACGATATCGAGAACACATACATTACATTAAAAACAATGACCCACACTCAGCCTATCCTTTACACATACTTAACTGTAGACATGAATATGGCAATATCAATGATACCGTGACACTTCTCAAGCAGATCAACAAGCCATCCCTCCTCCCTCCGTATGAACAAATGTACATACAGTTATTCCACCACAATAATGAACTCATTCCCGAACAACATTTGAATGAGCACAGTCCCATGTTTGAACTCATCCAACATAAATACCACACGTCACATCCTACCTGATAGTCAAAACACCTACCCAACCCAACCAGTTCCTTCTCAACCTGCACACCGGACGGTCACTTACAGAGGTAAGCAATATGTTTCCATAATAATCTTGTTGCATTTTCTGTAGGCTCAACAATTATTACGTAATGTAATTAGATGTTTTATAGAATGTAATTAGACAGTTAAAATTTTTTAGCAATCATGTAAATACGACCTCTACACAACACAACACACACGTAATAATGCAAGGTAATGCCATATCCTTGCGGGTTTAATCCAGATTTTATTACAATTACGAATGTTTTATAAACATGATGTAAATATGTTCTTAGTAACTTAGACCACTCACTTATTTCAGAGTACTATACCAGATGCTGTAGTAATACAATTCGACCTTCTGATGATGAGCACAGCATTGATCAAAACATGTAGAGGATTATAATAATAAACGTTTAATACAACATAATTGTGCATCAAATTGGTCATTTACCCAGAGTTGTACCAGGATGCACGGTCAGTAAAACATAAAATTTAATTGTGTGACTTTGCTCCTGTACTGTAATACTGTATTCAATGAAATGAAGCTAGTGTCAACTGCAGCATATACTTCATAATATTTCCAAAGATCCAAAATGTAACTTATCTGCTATTTATTTCACGCAAATCAACATAAATTTTACCCATGGGGGACGCACAGGATATATAACTCCCCCCCCCCGCCAATCAAACAACACCAGATGAAAGACTGTTCAAGAATAAACGCAATGTTGGACATGCTTCATTTGGGACTCAAAAGCAGTAGTAAATAGTATACAGTTTTCAAAAATTTACAGGCACAGTGTACAGAGCATATCTACTACTAAAAGCCAAGAAAATAAAAACCAATAAAAGCAATACATTTACCACTACAAACTGAATGACACCACAAATCGATTCTTCAAAAGCACCACAGAAGTAGGCACTGTTAATGGCTCCCAAACTTTATGACTGAAAAACCCCTCCTCAAAAATATCCACATAAAATTACATACTGTATTTATATAAGAACTGCATGTGCATACACCCCTCAAAAAAATCTCAACATGAAGTTTCTTAATTACATTCCTTATACATAATGCCCAATTATGTCTAATGGCAGAGACTGTTCAGACTGCAGTCTTCTGGGTTTTCACACTGGGTAACTTTTAGGTGGATACAGACATTTCAAAGGGGATACAGACT
>Ga0123352_10010728_pt1:0-10000 | contig 14398 bp, 10 predicted proteins | sample TergutLab28metaG_FD_89700 | JGI IMG/M metagenome (GOLD analysis project Ga0123352, IMG submission 89700) | Labiotermes labralis P1 segment gut microbial communities from Petit-Saut dam, French Guiana - Lab288 P1 | ecosystem: Host-associated > Arthropoda: Insects > Digestive system > Gut... | reverse complement strand
TGCAGTGGCGGTTGACAAGATTTATGGCATCACTTATAAAGTACTGCTTTATAAACACCCAGTGGCGGACACTTGTGCTGCCGCAGCTACCAACATGATCAGAGAAATGGGATCGGGTGTCCTGGAATGCGCAGCCATCAAGTTCGTTGGTACCTTAGGTAGTTTAACAGTGCTGTATCATCTCTTTAGGTTGTGTGAAGTGGGATGAAATTTATTAACTCATTTATTTGTGTGTGTTTTTTTAAAACACTTTAAAAAATCTCGACTTTACAATGTCGAGTTGTTGGAGTTGATAAAGAATAGGAAAGGACGTCGTTCATTAATCAACGTTACAGTTTTAAATTTAGAGTAGTGGCCTTCGACATGTATTGAAGCAACCTAAAACTTTTACACTGCTGCCTCCAAAAAGTCAGGTATTTGAAAATTCATTTCTCATTTCCATGGAGGGAAGAATTTGGCTAATACTCGAGCAATGAATTACGAGCGCGTGTCAATATGGCGGGGCTGGAATGTGTCAGTTACACGTCGTATTATGTTGATTTACTACTCTATTATACCTGAAAAGAATATATATATATATATATATATATTGTGTGTGTGTGTGTGTGTGTGTGTACTTTTGTGGGCCGGGCAGCTAGTCGGTATAGCGACTGACTACGGGTTGGACGGTCCGGGGATCGAATCCCAGTGGGGACTAGATTTTCCGCCCGTCCAAACCGGCCCCGGGACCCACCCAGCCTCCTGTAAAATGGGTGCCTGGTCTTTCCCGGGGGTAGAGGCGGCCGAGGCGTGTGGCTGACCCTCACCCTCATCTAGTGCCGAAGGTCCTAGAAAAGAGTAGAGCTATACCTCTACTCACCCTAAGGGCCTGCGTGGCCTATAAGAAGGGTGAAAATCGACTTATATGTACTTTTGAAAGTTACTTGTTCGAAATGATACTCTTCTGTGGGAGTGTGGTCCTCGTGGTAGGGCCTGATACTGCCCGTAGTATCAAGGCGTCAATTTAAATTAAAATACGATCGTGAAATAGGGGTTTCCGTCGTAATCTCATAAGAGTCGTATAATAAATTATTAGCTTGTTATATTTTACTTGTATCGGTATTACTTAAAAAGAACTGGGTGGGTGCTCGTCCTATCAGGCATGTGATTCGAAACAGGCCCTGAATAATATCTCTGATACAGCTTTCAGTGTTATAATTTGAGTAGGGACGCCGGCGAATTTTTGGGCTGCAAATGTGTGTAGTGCTTTGAAGTAATTTTATTCTGTCTGTTGTATTACTGACCCATGTTGAGTATCAGCTTGTAGGTTTGTGAAATCTGTTCTCTGGTTTCATCTGCGTCGTTTGGTGCGTCCAACTCTTCTGAAAATGTTGAAGATGATGGAACATGTTGGCCTATTTCTTTTGTGTTATAATTCCCCCCTTTTCTCTAATTCTTAACCATCAGCTCCTGCAGTGTTACACACGTTTATCATTACTCTTGTTTTAAAAGGACTAATGGTGGAATTATTATAATATTCTTATATTGGATTTTTAGTTACGATTTCATTTTGCTTACATAAAATAGACATTTTCAAAATAAGGATGCATGATTTCAGGCTTCTGCCGCGTTGTGAATGAGATCCGGACTATTTTGGGATTTTATACAGCGTACTGACGTTTCGGGACATCCTATCCGTCCCATCTTCAGGGGTCAAGCAATCCAAGAACTACCATTCTAACCTGAGTAAAATCCCAAAAGAGCGCAGACCTCAAAATGAGAATCTTAAAAATTTTAACTTTTCACCAGATATTATTATTACAACATATTTTAATTAAAATGTACAATAATTCGATTTTGTTACTGTAGTTGTCTTAAAAATTATGTACTGGAGAAGTCCGAATTTGTGTAGAAAGAGTTGCGAGTTGCTGTCGGACATGCATCCAAATGAGATTCCTCGTGCAACCGACGACGGTTACAAGGTTCTATAGGTCGGGAATTTATTATCGTATATGAGAAAAAGAGAGCAAGAACCAAAGAATGGCGTGCTAAAAGTAATAAGCTGAATTCGGTTGAATAAGACCGACAGTAACTGGAGAGGATTTTCGTTTTTTCCATATTGTAATTGTAGTAAACATTACCCTAAACTCCTTACTTATACACCATGACTTAGACCTGGAAGAATTACGGAGGAGAACGAGACTGAGCATACTGTTTTGGAGAATGTGTTGGGGGTGCGTCCTCAAGTGGACTGCACAAACAGTCGTCGCCATCCTGGAATGTTCTTGTCGACAAACATCTCGAAGCTCCTTGTGAAGACGCCACACCGTAGTTCGTGGAAAAGTTCCCTGGACTTGGTGCTGCATTGGGCCTTCTTTTGTTGGGTGCCAGAAGTTAAAAAGGCTGGTTCAGGTAGATCTGAATTTTTAGCAGATATGTACAGTGAAGAGTAACAGCCTAGCCAGAAGGCAGTGCTTCGCATTTCTGCATGTATATTAACAGTGTGCGTTAACAACACATTAATATGGCACTTCTCATATTAGCACACAGTTCATTCTGCAGTAACTGCAGTCCACGCAGGTCGTAAAAGTTGAATAAAATGCGTACCGGTGTCTGGGAATACAGCTGGTCCACCCTGGCCCGGGGGTTATAAATGTGGTGGATTGCCCCTCCAGGTTGGGGGTTGGGCGACAGGCCGACAACCTGTCACCGCAAGAAAGCTAACTGTTTGGAAATCTAAATTATGGCCTCGGTAGAGTCAGACAGTGGAATCGGCCTTGGCAGGGGAAAATGATTAATGAGTTGAGGATGGAAACTTGGAATGAAGCACGTATTTAACATTAATACTCAGGGAAGTCGACTAAGAGAAAGACCAAGAAACAGAAGGTGGAACTGTGTACAGACAGAAATTAATAATTGCAAAATTTAAAACTGGAGAAAGAGGTCAAGAGAAGTCCATTTAGGAGGTAAAGATCCGCCCTGGAATGTAGTGCCATCTAAGATAAGAAGAAGAAGAAGATGGGACGAAGGAGGAGGAGGAGGAAACGGAGGAAACTGATTCTCATGTTAGCAACAACTTATTCAGAAGTCATTGCTTCTAATGTTAGCAATTAGGTAACATTTCTTAACTTTATGCAAACGTTACCCGGTTCGGGAGTCGGCTTCGCCACAGGCAGCAGTCACTGACCTATTTCTTGGTTTTCATCACTTAGAAAGGTAAATTTTAACACAAGGCCGTTAAATAGCGAAATTTTGCTATGTGTGAAACACATATAGAGCACATATATTATTATGAAGAATTCGGGGTAGTGTTTTTTGTCGCTCGATTTTCTTCTCTACTACGAAATTATAGGCATCCTTTTCTGAACTACATTTTTTTTTTTGGCTTTAGAAGCCTAAAAGCATTTACACTGACATTTATTAAAGCGAATTATTCAGATGTCTAATGAATAACTGTCATTCTGTGACACGCTACTCTGGTTGGCCGCGTACTTCGAAACTTCACTTTTAAAGGGACTTATATTTTCACGAAAAGGTTGGACTGTATTGAGTACTAATACGTGAAAAATCTTGCTGAGTTTGTCTTGCGTAATAGTGCTTAGTTTTGCAAGGTTGGTTGGGCCAACTAACTTTCATACTACATGTACACTCACAGTCCTAATATGACCTCTCTGATAAGAATGTGGTGCTTCCTGCATTATCCAAAAGGAAGAATAGAGCTTGAGTGTGCTGGGACCAAACTACTCGAGAAGATTTTGGACCTTGGAAGGTAAAAGATTATGGAAGGGAATATGGCATAAAAAATATGATGAGTTCGTAGTGTTAAACCTAACGGTGCGTGCGGTAACCACTAAACTTTAAGCCCCCAAGACCAGCTGTGAGATTCAGTCAGTCACATTACAAATGTCTGATTAGCTCAATTACACAAGCTTTATTTGGCAGAATTCAGGCTTTCGCCGACGTGTAAATAAGGTATTCGCTCTTCTGGGCCGTTACGAAGTGTATGCCGGTAGATTTTTCCCGATATTTCGGGACATTCTATTAATCCCCTCTTCAAGGGTCAGCCAGTCTAAGAATTATTCTTGGACAACTACTACATACGCTACGTAACAGTCCATAAGAGCGAAAAAAAATACTGGAATACGAGAGAAACTGGATACAACATGTAAATAGAATGCCTCAAAATAGATTGCCCAGGGTAATGAAATACTACTCCCCAACTGGCAGAAGAAATCATGGTAGACCTTTGAAGAGACTTCCGGATACGTGAGACCGGAACGGGTCAACAAGTGGCCCAACTCTATGAAAGATATATGATGATGATGATGATGATGATGAAGAGCGAAGAACTCCAGCTAACTTGAGTAATGTCTCCTTTTTCGTACAGTTGTAAATATTTGAAGTTTGGGATGGGAACATAGTGCTTTATTTTCTGAAGTGTTTTTTGGCTGCCCCGTCGAACACCTGGATCGAAAACAAGGAGGTTCGAATAATCGGCGTGTAGAGGCTTCTAAATTTCTAGTGACATAAGCGATAGACTGTTACAACACTTGTCCTAAAGATAGCTCGTACATGGTCTGGAAGATTAATTTTGATCTTAGTATGAGATTACGCAAACGTTAAGAGGCCTGTAATTTCTCATTATGAGAAAGTTATACAACGCACCATGACCGTAACAAAGTATTTATTAAATTAGATTCCATACCTCAGTGTTGCAGCGGTGGCACAGTGGTGAAGGTGCTGTGCTACAAATCGGAAGGTCGCTGATTCGATCCCAGATGGTGTCATTGGAATTTTTCATTGACATAATCCTTCCGATCGCACTATGGCCCTGGGCTCAACTCAGCCTCTAACAGAAATGAGTACCAGGAGTATTTCCTGGGGGTAAAAGCGGCCGGTGCGTAAGGCTGACAACCTTACCACTATCCTGTGCCGTTGTCATGTAATCTAGAAACCTTAACTTCCTGGAACCCTCTGGGCCACTCCAGACCTGTAATGGGATTGCTTTACCTTTGCCTTTTACCGCAGTGTTGATCTTGTATATCATGCATATATGCAGGCACACACGTTCACCAACCGTCAAAATACGATACATTCAATTTTGAAATCAGAGACCATTAGGGAGATAAGTGAACGGGGATCGTCCAAGCAGTACCTTCCTACACACGAATCAAAATGCCAATTCCATTAGTGCCTCCAGCAGTAGCAGAAACCCTTGACCCTTTGAGTGAACTTGGCATGGGAGTAGTTTAAGGAGACAACATACGATTAACAACTAAGGCAAACATATATTTCGTTACCGACGCAGTCCACAAACTTTTGGACTCGATGTCATATTACAGGATATTCTGAATCAGGTTTCGTCTTAACACCTCCAGGTTGATACTTCCGAATATGGCATGGTTGACTTCTTACTGCTCGTGGCTAGCTTTAAGCCTTAATTCGACAGTTTTCAGCTCTTGAATTGAATAGCATTATTAAATAAGTAGGGAATATGTCAGAAGTAGATGCTAATTTTGTTCTTGACAACGGGTGTTTTTAAATCTGGATCACACCGGTTGTCTGTAACGTTCGTCTGCTTTATGTTATTCTCTGTTATAGCAGTGCCTCCAACTGCACTGTGATGGAGATGTTAGTTATTTCAGTTAAACGTCACATCGAACTCCAAAAAAGAGACTCTAACCATTTAGCAGATCTGGGAGCTGTCATTTCCGGCGAGTGCTTTAGTTGCAGTATAGGGTGTAGTCGATTTTAGGTGCCTCAGGTCATGCAGATGTTTGGCTGACAAAGATTTGTCAGTGGTTGGATAGTACAGGTCCGCCTCAGAATTTGCACCGCTTTAGTGCATAAATTTTTATAGATATTATATTAGAAAGCATAGGAATGAAGTGGTGCAAAATGACATAATTTTTATTCAGGATTCGTAAAAATTCGTAAATGAAAATTTATTAGGCGCTAGCCAAACTAATGCTTGTTTATGTGCATACATAAATACACAATACACAAATACATAATACGTAAATTGTACATATATACACACACATACATACACATACATACATACACACACATACATACATAATACATACATACATACATACACACATACATACATACATACATACGTAATACACATATACATATATACATACATACGTGCATACATACACACATACATGCACGCACACACACACACGTACACACACATACATACATACACACACATATACATATATACATACATACGTGCCTACATACATACATACATACACACACACACACACACACACACATGCACACACACATACATACACATACATGCACGCACACACACATACATACATACATACATACACACACATACTTACACACATACATGCACGCACACATACATACATACATACATACATACATACATACATACATATGTACGTACGTACATAATTACATACTGTGGCACGTATTGGATACTGATATCTTTACATTACGATGTAACTAATAAAATAAGCACATCTCATGTAGACGTATCCTTACGTTATATGCTGCGAATATTTCTTAAAGTGTATCAAAAGTTGAAGTCTTACCTGTGTACACATATTACAGATTAGTACAATAGGCAACTCATGAGTGAATCCTCCCTTTTGTATGATCGTATATAGAAATGGCCAAATGTTTTGGATTGTATCGGCAAAAATTTCTCGGTTTCTGCCACAGATCAGGCAGATTTGAAGGGCAAATAACAACAATGGTACAAGGTATTTCGTTTATGTATGTTACAGTAGTTCATCTCACTTAAGAAAGATTCAGGCCATTAAATTTAAAATTGAACCATTCCAGTATTGCCTTAAATTTTACAGCTGTATCATACGATCCATTAACTTCCTGTGGCAGCGTTTAATTTATTGAAATTTTATGTACAGATGTAAAACTTTATTACAAATTTAGTCGTAATTTTAATAGAGCATTGAAAATCATTGTTGTAAGATTTGTTAAGGTAGACTGCAATTATACAAAGACGTAGGACGTCCAAATTCCCCCTGAAATGGAAATCGGTCTAGTAATGTCTACACCTTCTGTCTTTACATATAAGTGGTAATATTCATTATTGTTTCTTTATGTATGGTCATAAATATTTACAAATAAAACATAACGTATCAACAGTGCTTGAGTTGGTATTGCAATATTTACTTTTGCTTATAGTGTTTCACATTTCACATCTATACAGTAGCACAGGTTAGTGTATTCTGTTATCCTGCACGTTGTATGGTATAGTGTGATTTATAGTGTGATATGAATGTAGATATTTCTACTGAAATTTTAAACATATTTAGGTTAGACATTAAAAAAATTGTTGTGTGGGAATGTGTATAGGAGAGTGAAGATTTAGTTTCAAGCTGTCTTAAACTCCGAGCTAGAAGGATTTATTCGACTTCAGAAACCAGTAACTACCCCCCCCCCACCTCCAGGCATCGATGGATAGGAAGTTGGATGGGTTTCAAACCTGGTCTGAGGCTGGGGACAAAGACGTAAATCAACTGCATTCCCTTCCAGAAATCAAATTCCAGTCGTGTTGCCTGGAGTTTGTTACACTGACTGACATTTTATGGCTGTTTCGTATTTGTGTAAGGCGTGAAATTATCCACAGTATGCCACAATCATTGGATACTGTGTGACACTTTATTATTTCAGTTAATTAATTACTACTCTTATTAGTTTTTGCCATACTGAGGCTAATGCTGCTGTGCAGGCGTACTTATAAATTTAGTGTTTACTTACGGTTGTTTTTGTTCTTCACAAAGTAGGCATTACCTGTAAGTTGCGTTCACTTTAGAGCCATTTTATGACATGAATGTGTTGAAATACAGTATATGTAATAATATGGTATATATTTTTGCCTTCTTAAAGTAAAAAAAAAAATTATGTCGCCTATAATGATTTGTTCCTTGAGGCTGCTTATAGTTTGCAAGCAGGTAAAGATAAATCAAATCAGTTTAAACTGGAGCATTAGAATTTCGAAAATCTGTTCTGACTTCCTACATATGTCTGCTGATTTTCGGCACAAAACATAGTGAAGGCTGTAATGTTCATGAATAACTTATAAACTATCATTTTATTGCCGTGCAATACAATATCAATACTTGTTTAAAACCAACAAATTGCACAATACACTTGAAACATTAAAATCACATTTTTAAGTTTCACATTAAAACATATTTATAATCCTCCTACATGTTTCGGTCCCCATACGGGATCATCCTCAGGGACTGGCGACCAACGACACTACCAGGGCATCCATAGGGGATGATAAGCATAAACCAGACTCCATAGGCATCACCTGAATACGCATGCTACCAGATAACCTACATAAATAACTTGTTTTAGTAACTTCACTCTCGATATAGTTTATACTCCCTGAGGATGATCCCGTATGGGGATCGAAACATGTAGGAGGAATATAAATATGTTTTAATGTGAAACTTAAAAATTTGATTTTAATGTTTTACGTATATTGTGCAATTTGTTGGTTTTAAACAAGTATTGACTTATAAACTAGTTTGGTCTCTGTTTATTTCTCGCAGGTAATTTCTCATTTTTTTATACAGCGTAGGCTACTACTCTGCTCCCATCTAATAATGTGGCAGTTGCCTTTCGATAACGTCAACTGGTTCGACTGTGTGACATCCACAGTGCACATATATAAATTACATAACCGGATCATTGCTTAGTGTGATTGGTATGCATGTGAGCCTGAGTGAGACGCTTTTTTATGGAATTTCGTTTTGGTTGTCATTATTTGTAAGGCCGCATCTCTTCAGGAGTTGGTTGTTATTGCCCTAATAGGCATAGGATTATATGCATTTTACATATTTCGTAGGTGAAACTCATATAGTAGAGAATTTTTTTTTCCAATAAAGTGCACAGTTTGTAATCAGCGAGATAATAAATGCTTATTTCATTATTCGTAGGATTGACCCTAAGATAAACTCTGCATTTTACATACGCGATATGTAATATGCATGTAATCCTAGGCCTGGACTCTGTTCTATGGGCATTGAATTCTGAGCTGTAGTGGAAGCGGATGTCAGAATAGAGGTTTATTTCATCTTTGAGTTGTAGAATTCACATACGTACATTCGCATTAGCAATGTAACTTTGGCAGTAGTTAAAAATCACGCCCGATAATTTTTATATCGTGGCAATCTTAGTGAACGGTTACAGGTAAATTCTGAACACAACAGAACAGTTTTCTAGTCATTATCTTCTCCTGTCTTTAGGTACGAGGCAGGCATCTACTGAGTCGGGTCCGTGGGAAGTGCTGTCCCCAATTACTTGTCAAGGTGGGTCAGTGAACTGCCCCTAAGTATGCACTCAGTATCAGTTTTTATTGTCGAAATGTGGTAGAAAATATAGTATTAAAATTGAGAGAGTACCTAGGAGGATCTAACACAAAAAATGTTACGTAGAAACTAATAATGTCAAATCAAACCACTAATTTAACCTACGTATAGTAATACGGAGGAAAATAAAAATTAACATATTGTAAGATACACTACCTGCATAAGGCTGGCGCTTCGTGTGAAGAACTATGGGAGTTGCAAGAGAAATTAAGATTATAGACGCAATTAACCTACAAGATCATACATGCCTCCCATGTTACTTTGTAAACCCTGCAATGATCAGGGAATTTCACAGTGGTGAAATTTTCAAAGGAAGCTGTCCAGTTTTGTCACACACAGCATGTGTGCAGATTCTTTCTTTTTCTCTATCTGCTGGAGTTTTAACTTTCAAAATTCTGGCATCATTCCAACCTACACAGTTACCTTCAGAGCTTGTTGGGCGAGTTTAGATTTTTATAGAATAACTCTAGTAGTGTTTGAGAATATGGTGTTGAGGAGACTATTTGGACCTAGGAGGGACGAGGTAACGGGGGAATGGAGGAGATTGCATAACGAGGAGCTAAATGATTTGTACTGCTCACCCAATATTGTGAGGGTGATAAAATCGAGAAGAATGAGATGGG
>Ga0123352_10010726_pt1 | contig 14402 bp, 7 predicted proteins | sample TergutLab28metaG_FD_89700 | JGI IMG/M metagenome (GOLD analysis project Ga0123352, IMG submission 89700) | Labiotermes labralis P1 segment gut microbial communities from Petit-Saut dam, French Guiana - Lab288 P1 | ecosystem: Host-associated > Arthropoda: Insects > Digestive system > Gut ... | reverse complement strand
AGACATGATAGAGTGCGTGCACAACTACACTTCAACATATGCAAGGAAACAGGGATACAATTGGACAAAAAACACTGGTATGAACATGTGCCAAAATCAGTAGAAACAAGTCAAGGAGGCAAGGTAACAATATTGCGGAACCAACAAATAGAAACTGACTTAACTATCCCCAACAACTAACCGTGATAATGAAAAGGGAACATGTATGTTAATAGACTTTTCAATCTCAGGAGACAGAAATGTGATTAAAAAAGAAGCCGAGAAATTCTGAAATATTAAGACCTTACAATAGAAATACAGCACATGTGAAATGTAAAAGCAAAGGTGATACCAGTAATACTAGGGGCGACTGGGACTGTTTTAAAGTCACTCAGAAAATACGTGAGCAACATACCAGGAAAACATGAAGTCAAGTAACTCCAGAAAACAGCCATGTTGGGCACTGCACACATACTTCGGAAAGTACTAAAGTAAATGTACAATAGATTCACACTGAAACTAAAGATATAAGCAACATGAATTGTAACAACAGAACGGCAGAACACTGTATTCCCTAGGGACACAGTTTGTGTCAGGATTATAAATATAAATACCCTGCATAAAGGAGATGATGATAATAATAATAATAATAATTTACAGCAATTGAGTTTTCACTCGGTGGCAGTAGTCCCTACACTAGTAACAAATAAGAATAAATATACATAAACGAAACTATACATCAGCATAGTACAAACAATACAAAACACAGTAAATACAAGTACACATATTACCAAAACACCCACACAATTACCAAAACACACACATATTACCAAAACACACACTATTACGAAAACACACACTATTACCAAAACACCCACACAGTTCCCAAAACACCCACACCTGAGGATGACCTGAGATACGTCGAAACATGTTCTGTACAATCAATTTAACTTATTTGTGTTTGGACAGATATGGATTTAATTTTTGAACATAAGCCGTGTTAATTTTTTCGGCACAACAGTGTTTGTCATAAATATTTTGCACTCCGATTGTTACTCAGCGCGTTACATGCGACATGCGCGCAGTATCGCGTGCAAGTGTTAATATGAAGCTTCCTTTATAAATTTCAGTAAATCACTGAGATATCAAATTTAATAACCCCCCCCCGTTTGGAGTTTCTCGATTTATACATGGGTACGGAAGGATAGACATCGGTATACATGGCGAAGCCAGTAGGTGCATTTGGCAACTTCCCGCTTGCGATTGTGTTAAGCGTTTTTGTTGTTGTCTTAACAGAAAACACAACCACCCCATTACAAAGATCACCTGGCTGGTTTTCCGAAAGATATCGTAGTTTTTTATAGTGAGAATCGCATCGAGCGGTTGGCACTTCTGCTTCGTGTTTAGAAGCTCCTGTGTTAAAACCTGGAGACCGACTGATCCACATTTTCCATGGTTTTCAACAGTTCTTCCAGGAAAATTACGTTTTTTCTTTATTTTCGGTCCATCACTCACTGATCGTCGTATCTTCCTATGCTGTATAGCCTGATATTCGTACAGCGTCCTTAAATAAACATACTAAATACCATAAATGCGATGTGTGGAGAAAGGGCACGTAGGTGGTATACATAGTTATCTCCATGTACTGAAGTGTTAATTAAATCCCTCCCCCCCCCCCAAAAAAAAAGAACTAGCCTTGACCATATGCTGCGTGGTATCTTCAGTATGATAACTTTTGTGTCTGCAGTAACTGAAAAGACCACTGGGGCGGGGGGTGTGTTAGTTGGTGCAAAATATCGAATAACGCTCGTTTGTTCTTGCGGCGCTGTTGTTTGTCGTCGCTATTCACACGAATTGATTTTAATCACGCACTCGCACCGGCCCTCAGTCCTTGGTGACATTCTCCCCCTCACACTACCCCCGAACAAGCATGGCCCTTCCCGCCCGTTGTTATGATTTGAAGCAATCCAAGATGGGCATCGTTGTAACCAATTTAGGTGCGGTGTTTACTGTATGTACCGCCCCTTTTAACATGCAAGCACTAGGCATTTTGCTCTGACATTGTCGTTGTTGTGTTCATCATACCCCCTAACAAGGTTTTAACTGAGTGGTCTTTGTAATGGAAACGCAGAATGTTTTCTTTGAGGCTGTAACTGAATTTTAAACAATATTAATCTTTTAAAGTGTAGTGGTTGTTTTATGTACCACCAGGATTAAAATTCACGCATTCAACATTCTGCCTGCAAAGTGCAATTATGTGTTTTCTATGAATCTCCGAACAAGTGGCAGGTATTTTCCTGTACGGCAGTAATTGATTTATTTTATAACCTAGAAGGAGCGTGTTTACTGCGCGGTACGGACTGAATCCTTCAATGTAATTTAGGTTAATCTTAGCCTTTGTAGGGTTCATTTAACTTAATGCTGCAATTGGTTAAGATGTAATTGTAACAAAGGCGATTTTTAGGCACTGGCATGATTTTTTGGCCTGAATCTGTTATTGCAACATAGATCTACCCTAAATTACAGCCAGAAGTTAAAAATATGTATATTCTTATTGACTATACGGGATATTTTTGTGGGTGTGCATCCTAATTACATTGCATTTATTTCACGTACGAACTTCTGTACAAAGAGCCCCCTTTTTGAGAAAAAAATGGCATCCTGCGGCTGTTGTACGATTTTTTCATGTTTATTCAATGTCGCCGTTGCATCTGGTTGCGATGTGATGAACTAGAACGTCCTGTGCGGAAAGGCTTGCTCTCGGCCTCCGTGATTTCTGTTTGGATTCTCGAGCCTTGAGGATGGGACCGAAGGTTGTCGCGAAACGTCGGCAAGGAATTACCACTACTTGCTGCATAATAACCCGGAAGAGCGCTTCTCTTGGTCTTGGCTTGCTTGTAGTGTTCCCCGTTTTGGGCGGAGGAACTAAGAATAACCACATCGAGAATGGGAACGTAGGAGTGCCTGTGGACAAAGTTTTGTGTTCCTTGGTGGATTCGAAACTGGTATTCCAGTATATTATCCAGTATGTTGTGTGTGTGTGTGCGCGCGCGCAACTGCTTGCACCTTTAAGTTACGTTCTAAGGTTGTACATATACAAGGCATGGGTATTTGTTGTGGAGTGACAACTGTCTTTACGATGTTTTGGTACAAAATTTGTCCCGGTGCCCGCTGAACCAATTTTCGTGCACTCAAAAATGCTTCCTTATAGAATCGCGCAAAAAGAGCTACATTGAGGTACTGGTCACACGGTCTGTAGGGGGGATTGAAGTGAGTACTTCACAGATATTCATAATCGGGAACCGAGAGCAGTGGTGGCTCGTTTACCGCGCTGAGTTGTTTGAAATCTTGAAAACCCCTGAGGATGGAAGCAGCAGACTCATCCGAAACGTCGATAACTTTACCAATAAACTCGGTGGAATGTCCCAGAAGTCTTGTATCTGAAATAACACCGCTGCGAGAACCTCAAATGTCGCAGTTAGCTTGACGTATCAACAGGTGGCAGGAGAGGTGTTACTTGCTACTACACGAGAGACGCACGTGGTAGGAGAGCTTGGTTTCAAGTCGAAGTATATCGTTCATAGCGTGTAAGGGGTTAATATGCGACCTGGAGAAATGTTGTGTTAAAGCAGTAATTGTATAGATAGTACGTTTTAAGGTACGGTGAAGTGCTGTGTATTTATTGGATATTTCAGAGATGTACTTTATTGGCGTGCAACTCGATTAAGTAGACAAGTACTTTAAGATCTCACGATGGTGAAATCGAATGTCATGAGTGATTATTGATATTGTTTACTATTCGGGGGGCTCCGGAATCAAATCTCAGCTCGCAGATTGCTTGTCCTGATGTTCAGTATTTTCTGCAGTCCTTGCAGGCGGATGTCAATTTAAGCACGTTAAGTTTGGCCTCGGCCGTTTCCTTTCAGGGGCTGGGGAGGCTCCGTATAGTGACCAGGCAACAGCTTGCACGACCGAGGAATCGGCGGTCGGTTCTTTGGAAGGGCAGCGATTGTCACCTCCACAGCGTCCGTCACGGCTCTGGGGCCTACTCATTGGGCCCGGGGTGGGTAAGCGGCCGGTGCGTGAAGCTGATAATGACCTTCCTCAATTACCGAGATTGGTTATGCGTAGAGCGTTACCATCACCCTCCAAACATCGTTAGGGTGTCCTTAATTAAGCACAGAAATAAATTTACGTCGACGGTGCCGGTGGCCGCTCGGTTGCGGGGATTGCAGGTACGAATCCCGCCGGGGGCGTGGGTGTCTGTCTCTTGTCAGTGTGTGTGTTGCCAAGTAGAGTTTTCTGCGACGGTCCGATCACTCGTCCAGAGGAGTCCTACCGAGTTGTGGTGTGTCTGAGGGTGATGTCGAAACCTCAACAGTGAGGAGGTCGAGACCTACTTGGGGCTTTTCTTCTATGAAAAAAATAAATAAATTTGCCCCATTCTGCAGCTTCCTTCTACAGCATTTTTGTTTCGATATTCACTGGTCGCCTAACCCACTGGACTGTCTAATAGGCTGAGTCAGAAACAGTAAAGTTAACAATAGGTAACTAAATAATCACATTAAATAAAATGCACTTGTTGCGTCAGGCTTTAGTACCTTTATCACCCACATTTTAACGGTATTAAAGTAGGATATTTTTGCTAGTGTGGAACAGAATAAGGCATTTCTGAAATGCTATTTTTATAAACACGGTTGGACGACTTCATATAGCGTGTTAGGGTTATCTTTATTTGATTTGTTCAATAACTAATCCCTAATAAAATGATAATCCGGGCTTATAGGCCAACTTGAGAATATGTGACTCTTATACATATAAAACTTGATAACACTGCGAGGCCTGTCTTGTCACTATGATACCGTTGTAGGTCACCAACAAATAGGGCAGCTTGTTGTGATCATATGGGTTACGACCTCATGTTACCCCTATCACCGTTTATCAGCTATACTTTCCGTAAACGTACATAAATATTTTATTTTTGAAATAAGCATCTGTTATGATAAATTTTGTTGAATTTATGCACGCCATAAGTACACTTTTACTTTTCATGGGTTCCACGAAAATTCATATTTAGTCACAGGGGCTTCACGGATATTAAAGCGTTTTGAATACCACTAGTTTATTGTTGTCCAGGATGTTTCCACCGGTCGCTGTTATTTTCGAGGGTGACACGGTGTTCAATGATTGTGCCCCTCCTGCCCTTCCATCTCTTCCCAAACAAAGTGGACATTAGGGCATGTGGTGTTCCCATTATCCTCTTTAGGTCCAATGACGTCTTGTTGTTACCGAACATAATGGCGAATGGCCCAACGTTGTCAAAGACTAGTGGTGGGAATGGGCTTGGCATTTTAGCCGTGGTCTACTGGAAATTGTAACCTCGGCCCTTCAAATTATAATTTTTTGAAACTTAAACATGCATTTACGTTGGTTCCGGCTTAGGATGTTCTTGACGTTTCGGCAAACACGCTGCCTCCAAATTCCGAGTCGAAGTTAACAAGGTAACGATATAATTTACAGGTTGTAGGGAAGTGGTCACACAGACCAACGGAACGGGGGAGGAACTGCGCCGAGTCTGGGTTAATAGACCTTTGAAGATGGTGACGTTATATTGCTACGAAACGTTGGTGACGACCCTTACTTCTATACGGCGCCGACACACAGAAACAGATAAAAATCGACACTGAATCACCGTGAAAGTAAAAAGTTGTAATACTGTGCCTGTTTGGCGGTGATTTGAACTAGTAATTGTCAGGTAGTAGCTACAGCATTTATGCTGGTTCCGGTTTAGGATGTTGTTGACCTTTCGGCAAAGACGCTGCCTCCAAATTCAGAGTCGAAGTTCATCATCATCATCATCATATATCTTTCATGGAGTTGGGCCACTTGTTGACCCGTTCCGGTCTCACGTATCCAGAAGTGTCTTCAAAGGTCTACCATGATTCCTCCTGCCAGTTGGGGAGTAGTATTTCATTACCCAGGGTAATCTATTTCGAGGCATTCTATTTACATGTTGTATCCAGTTTCTCTTGTATTCCAGTAATTTGTCCAAAATTGGTGTTATTTTTAACTCCTTTGCACTTTGTGCATTTGTTCTATAATCTGTCCAATTGTATCCTGCTGTTCTTATCATGTATTTCATCTCTTCTGCTGTTATTCTTCTGGCGTCACTTGCTTTAATAGTCCAAGTTTCGCTGCCATGTAACAAGACTGGAAGTTAATAGGGTAACGATGTAATTTACACGTTGTGGGGAAGTTGTCACTCAGACTAACGAAACGGGGGAGGAACTGCGCCGGGTCTGGGTTAATATACCCCTGAAGACGGTAAAGTTATATTGCTCCGAAACGTTGGTGACGACTCTTACTTCTATACGGCGCCGACACACAAAAACAGATACAAAATCGACAATGAATCGCCATGAAAGTAAAAAGTTGTAGTAATTAATGTGCCTGCGTGTGGGGAGATTTGAACTTGTAATTGTCAGGTAGCTACAGGGCAGGTTGATGTTTTGTTGTATCATTTATCGCTGCTTGTTGATAGGATACAACCTATTGCCTTTGCTTCAGTTTTTGCTGAAAGAATGCTCTTTTGCTGTTTCGCATTACTGCGGTCCGAGATCTCTTAATGTGTTGTAATTCTCGGCTGAATATGGGAATTTATTTATTTATTTTTGTCATGAAGATGTAGATAATTCTTGTATGAAATATGACACCGCCGCATCTGGTGTGTAGAATACATGATATGACCCAGAAGACCACGGTTCGAAACTTTACCGCCATGAACACTGCCAAAGTGTACCACGCGGAAGAAACGCAAACTCTGCTCTCTTCGGTTAGTTTCTAGTGTGGTCATCTAGACCCCGGGTATGAAAAGGGAGCTGGGATTGCGTACGCGGTATGGTGACTGCGCTAGGGACTGGACGACCCTGGGTTTGATTCCCGGCGGGTGTAAAAATTTTGTCTTTTCTCCAGAACGTCCAAGCCGGCTCAAGGGCCCACCCCGCCTCTTATTCAACGGATTCCTGCGTTCTTTGCCGGGGGTAAAGGGGCTTGGGCGTCACGTTTACCACTTACCTGCATCTGGCTACGAGCTTCAGAATGAGTGGAACTGTACCTCTACGCGTACGGTACACCTTCATGGCTTGTACAGGGAGAAGTTTACATTTTTACATTTTAGCTACGTATAAGAAATTACCGTACCTTGCCCGTCAGAAAATATGAACATTAAACACGACACCTGTGGTACGTTACGCCGTGCAGCCTGGTAGAAGTGTACCGACATTTCAGAGGAATCTTATGCCCCTATCATGTGGGTGAATAATGGAGACGGGTTCATCCGAAACGTCGGTACACTTCTGTCACATTGCACAGCGTGACATCTCATAGGACGGTCATTCTCTTAGTGAGATCCTTCTGTCACGTGAAATTCAAACTACAATTTTACAGAGTGTTTGTAAAATCTCGTCACAAAGCGACGAGTGCGTTAGGGTCTCTGAAAGAGGAAGAGAATATTGGAGAAATTTCCATAGCCATGAGCTTCATTCATTATAACTGCATAGAGGAAATGATGGGTAAATATTTGACGGGGTACCTAGCACGCATGGACAGACATGAGAAATGCAGGAACGTTTTGGTCGAAAATTCTGAAGGGAAGAGGGTCTCTTTGGAGATCTGGGCATAGATGGGAGTGTTTCATTTTGACGCATCGTGGAGAAGTAAGGTGTGATGGGGACAGGATGTGAGTCAGTTAGCAAAGTGAAGGTCACTTATGAAGACGGAGATACATTTTTGGGGTTCAGGTAATTATGTTACAGGTAGAATGTTAACGTGGGTTGAACTCGAAAACTGTGTCAAGAGATGTGATGTGTAGAGCCAATGCACCCTGTAACAAAATCAATACCTACAACCAACGACATCGGATTGACAGTTTTGCCAATCTGAAGCAGCTCTCTCCTTTCCCGGAGCAGCGGCAACTCATCTCAGGTCCCCGCCCAGGAGTGCATCACACCGTATCAACTGTCAGAGTTATTTGCGTCTGCTATGCAGCGTTCGAATTTTATATTTTAGCCGATACGGGGACAGTAGATAAAAAATACGTGGTTGTTTGGTTGGTTGGTTTGTTGGTTGATTCATACTTTCTTGGTTCGTTGATGGCTAGATTGAACGGTATTACGTAACAAGGAACTTTTCACGTCATACGTTGTTAGAATAGTCAAATCCTATCTACACGATCATCCTTCGTAACTTTGTTGTCCCGACGCGCTCAGTCTGGTAGGTGATCCTCTTTCGGGAAACGGGTGCGGTTCACCGAATCACGTATAGTTTTATTTCTTCTTTTACTTGTTTTATTTACTCAATTTATTTTTGATATAAAATAATTGAGCGCTATATCCAGTAAAACAACTAGATCATTTCTAGGAAACTGACACAGTCACTTCTCTGTACTCCCGCTTACACCACACTCGTACGCGACTGAATTCGCACTGGCCTGCTAGCGTCCGTTGTCCGCTGCTAACGTTATCACATTTAAATCTCTCCTCTCCTACCTGTCACCAATGGTCCTGAATATACGTTGACAGATTAACTTACAACGCTTGCCATGAGCCGTCCGTAACTGACGCCAGCAATCCTAAGAAACAACTATACTAAAAATGATCGGCTACACATGCTAAATTCGTAGATAAGAGTCCTTGAGAAGCTGATAGTTTCTCAGATAGTCAAGATTTTCCTCAAATTATATGGAACTCGAAGGTTCGTTACCGTGAATGCAAGATACAGCCACTTGCTCCCTATCATGAGCCATAACAGTTCAGTCCGCACCCTCCTATCCTGCTTTTTGAAGATCAATTTTAATATTAATCTCTCGTCTTCGCCTAGGTCTTCGGATCGAACTAGGATGGTTGAAAACAAATGAGTATAGAGTTTTTTTTAGAGCACTGTATGTGAGGGTTCCTACTTGGAGGCCAGACCCAGACGAGCGAATAATGTCAAATCTGATGTAGGGAAGTGATACTTGGATGTAACTTGTTCAGGATCGTCTCCGGGGGTGAATTTCAGTATTAGCGGCCTTGAAATTTCGGGTTCTGCTAACACGGAGTTAATTGATAGTTGGAGGTTCTTAAGGAAATAGTGTGATCCTGAGAGGTGGCCAGAACTGGATGAGGATCGTGTATAATGAAGGATTTTGAGCCATGATGTTGCTGCTGTCAAAGAAGTCAGTTAATTAGGAGAGTCGTAGTTAATCGCATCACCTTGAGTGAACAGGTACGTTGATGCAATGAATTTTAAGTGCCCTGCCTTTTACGAATTCCTAAAAGTGAGGATGCTGGTTACTGCCACACTTTCTTCTTCGTTTCAATCTGGTGAAATGTTGGTTTCTCGGTTTGGGAAGAGTTTATTTAAAATGAATGAAGTTCGGATTATAAAGGCAAGCGAAGTGTGGAAAATTTCAGATATTTCCAAACGACACTGAAATGTCAAAATTGTATGAACAAGGAATTCCAGAGGAGAATGCTTGTTACCATTCAGTTCAGAATGTTGCGTCTTCCCGTGTGACATATGGAAACGTCAAGATTATCCAGATATCAATTTTACCTTTTGTGTTGGTTGATACTTGGTCTGTCATATTCAAGGAAGACTATAAACTGAGGGTGGTTGAAGAAATGTGCTGACTGTGGATTTGATCCTTTGAAGGGTAAGTAACAGGGACATAGAGAAATATGCATAGTGCGGAGCTTTCCGTAATTTGTATTCTTCACCAAGTATGAATGGTGATGAAGTCCAGGCGGATGAGGTGAGCAGCGCGTGTAGCAGGCGTGGATAAGACGAAAAATGTGTACACACATTTCAAAGGAGGTCATTTGGGAGACCGAGCGTAGATGTGATAGTAATGTTGGAAATGTTATTAAATTAATAGCATGGCGGGGTGTGTGGTTGAATTCATTTGGCTGAGTAGTGGGACATGTGGTGAGCTGTTGTGACACTGCAGTGATCGTGCAGGCCGCAGTAACTGGGGAATTTCTTTACTGCATGAGCGACTGTTAACGTTTGAGTACTCGTCTGAGTAGAGTTGTGTTTATGAGACTGGCATGCCGAGAGCCTGGGAGTAAGGCAGCCCAACAGTCTCGGGTGTAGCGCTGGTTGCCCATACTAGGAGCTGAGTGAGTCACTTGACAATGTTGGTAGCTTTCCAGACTCTCATCAGATCACCGAGTGCCGTGCCAATTGTCGTGCCACTGACTGGTTATGTGAGGTGCTAGTACGATGCGGAGTTGTGACGTCACCCTCATAATTTCGGCTTCTTGTTGTCGATGCAGGACATGGACGCTTAGAAATGTCGAACACATCAGATTTACATGTGTATGAAGATCGGTGTAACGCGTATGGTTTGGTATAAATGTACCGAAATTCAGGAATAACTTAGCCACATCTTTAGCAGCGTTCGTGTTTTATGTCTTGATGTTGGAGGCTGTAGGATCGTCTGAAAAATCGACACACTGGTCACGTCCTACCTGGCGTCCGTAAGTCAGCAAACTTGATAATCACCGCCGTGTGAACTTGAAGTTTCACATCCATATTGCCGTTGCTGTATGTATGATTCTGATTGATCAATGTGTATAGAGATTTGGCTATGGGCTGGACATCCACCGAAATCAGGTTCGACTCCTGCCAGGGGTGGAGGTTCAGATCACGTTCAGATCTACCCCATTGTGCCGTCCAGCGTTACGTGAAAAGGATACTGGTGAATTTCCCTGGCGTAAAGCGACCGTTCGCGACATCAGCCGTTCATTAAATCTTAATACCAAGATTAAGAATGTGTGTTGAGATCACCTGCAGAGGAAAGCCGAGACTCACAGAGAGACGTAATTCTATTCCCTTGTCGTTATGTACTCATGTATGTAGTCGGAATATTGGCACGTAACTTACAGGCAGGCGAGTTGCGTTGGGCAGGTAAGTATTGCGTACTTACAGGTGTGCCGTTGTTGAGTTATCGAAAGTACCCTCTTTTCATCTTTATTTTCTTCTTACTTTTCTTTTATACATTTTCTGGTATATTTTCTGCCCTCCGTCTCTCTGTTTTGTATATACAGTAAAGACGCGGAAGCTATACCTAATTTTTCGAAATACTATTTTTCGTGGAACGCCCTCCGAAATTCGCCGTGGCATTGTGTTCCATAGTATTAACATTTCCCCATAGATGACTCCGTAATGCACACGTGATATTTGATGTTGATAGGGATCAGATACACGTACATTCGAGGTACAGTGCACGTGGTACAATGTAGTGTCTGGTAGATTGCGGGAATGGTTAGTTAAAAATTGTAAAATTGTGACTGAGAATGGTCAGAAGATATACACGAAAATGTTTGGTCTAATTATGATTTATTTGTTTCGGATGTCTGTTTGTAGTTCAGGATTATTCCAGGGGTTTTCATACTTCTTCGCTTTTCCTATAATTGCATGAATTTAACAGTTTCATTGTACCACCAGTTTTATATTTAAATAAAAAATTAAATTGAACAGACTGGCTGACAGCGGAGATGGTTATATAATGTTGCGACCAGTGCTGCATATTAGCAAATATGTGTGGTTTGTGTTTTATTCATTTTAAAAATTTTTATCCTTTTTTTATTCCGGAGTTTTTTCATTAAGGTCACGTCAGTAAACAGTGGTTGGAGTACCACTGGTGGTACGTGTACCATAGTTTGAGACACCGCAGATTATTTCATATAAATCACAGTAGAGCCACTAGTTTTTTTTGACAAACTCTTTGCGTTGGGCGTTGGAAATTTTGAGCCCAGAGTAATTCGTTTTGCCGGTCCCAGTGGCCGCGCGGTCTAAGGCGTAGATCTGCGGCCGCTCGCCTGCTGAGATTGTGGGTTCGAACCCCACCGGGGGCATTGATGTCTGTCTGTTGTGAGTGTTGTGTGGTAGAGGTCTCGCGACAAGCTAATCACTCGTCCAGAGGAGTCCTACCGACTGTGTTGCGTCGTTGAGTGTGATCTAGAATCCTCGTGAATGAGAAGGCCCTGGCCCACGGGGGGGCTGTTGCGCCAAATAAAAAAAAGTTTATTAGTTTTAATACATCTGCTTCATTATGGAATATAATTTTTTCGTAACCTAAGCAATGTATAACGATGGAAACTCAAGGCCGTCACGGTTTTCATGGTTGTTTATCAGTGACACTGTGTCTGAGTTACTTGTTTTGTAACAGACACTGTTAGCGGTAGATTTTGACGCCGGGTTTGTACCGCGGGCAAGCCTACTGACAGTTTACGGTTAGAATTTGGAAACATTTTTCTTTACATAGTTGCGTGTTTGAATCTAAATCGTGATTGTATCAGGGACTGTGCATTGATAAAACTATGCGTTTTGTGAACAACTAGGGCCGTTTGCAGATGTCCATTACGTTATTTTGTCATATTTAATGTCAGATTTTTGTGCGGTTGGCCATGTCCGTGGTCATTAACGTGTAAAGGGCTTTGTGGATATGTCCATGTTTGTGATCTGTGTGCGTACTACAATATGTCACGTTTCTGGCTCCAGCGATTCATTTGTTGTCACATGCCTTTGGCATACCCATTTTGTAGGCCATAATTTTTGCAAAATGAAAATAAACCGTGATAAAAGTTGCATTTATCGATGCGTTCTCAAAATTGCGAAAATCGACTATTAGCTTTGTGATGTCTGGTTGTCGGCATGGAACTGTTCGGCCCCCACTGGATGGATTTTCATGAAATGTCATATTTGAAGATTTTTCCGAAAGTCTGCCGAGAAATTTTAAAGTTGTTTACTCCTTGTATTTCGAATCGATAATTCGTTTATTGAACCAACTAATTGGGCGATACTGTGCATTTCGTTGATTGTGATGAACGAATATGTTTGTCGAGAAAATTCAGGTTTGATTAAAATCTAACAAGAATAACGGGTACTTTACATGAAGACCTATGTATATCTGTGATAATATCTGGCTGAATTCTTTTAGAGTGAGAACTGCTTCAGACAAAATTTATAGAGAAAATCAATACACACATTTTATGTTTAAATTTTTTTCTCAAAACCTTCCGTTTTTTGAGTTGATGTGAAAAAATATGGCAGAGCCTGTCAGGGCACAGTTGACAGTATGAAACGGCGCAGACGTGACGGATGACCCAGGCAAGGATAGAAACACACACTTACTACTTTTCCACGGCAACAGTGGTTACGCGAACGAGCCTGAGGGTTACGTTATACGTGCTTAGCCGGTCTTGGTTCTTTTTTCATACATCTGTTACCGCACGTGTTCTCATGTCTATACACTAACAAAGGAACAGCTCTCCGATTTGGCTCCAGTTGTGCAGGGTGGCGGTATGAGCCTCTGACTTACTGGCCAGACTATTAACATTTCTACTTCGCTTGTTCTTCACCCCACTTTGTCCCATAAACGAACGTGTATACACACTTTCGCGATGTCTGATATGTGGAGTGTCAACGGGGCTGTTCGTCAGGGTTCGATTCCCTCATGAAGTTGTCTTTCTTTCAATCACCCTTTCTCTGCAGACGGGAGAGAATTTTCAGTGTCAGGCTGACATGTCTAGCGCACGAGAAATAATTCATTCAATCTTTTATGTCGAAAATATTCTCTTCATTTGCATTTACGACGAATACGATTGCGACTTGTCAAACGCGCAACCCTAGTCCAGTGTGTTAGATGTGTCGGCATTTGCCTCTAACACAAAAGTTTGTAACATAACATTGGACTTGTGTCTAATGTGGAGTTAAATACTTGAGGGTTGTTTGACGGTGCCTCTTCCTCATGAAATAACGTGAAATGACAACTTGATGCAACAAGGTAATTTCATTGATGTGTTCTTAGCTCGACTTGTTTCGGGTACATATGCATATCATCAAGAGCATTAGATGTTGAGTTGCAGCATATAGTTTTCTGCACCGAGTTTTTGGATGGGTGGTGGTCTTGAGAGCCGCTGTGTAGGTCGTGTGTACGGTGCGGATGGTACCGTGCACGGCACCGTCCCCACCATACACACGACCTACACAGCGGCTCTCAAGACCACCACCCATCCAAAAACTCGGTGCAGAAAACCATATGCTTCAACTCAACATCTAATGTTCCTGATGATGGGCGTATGTACCCGAAACAAGTCGAGCTAAGAACACATCAATGAAATTACCTTGTTGCATTAAGTTGGCATTTCACATTATTTCATGAGTTAAAAACTGTTTATTGTTACACGTGTATGTAATTGTTGTTAGAGTATTCACACAACAGTGGCACTATATTCTACATTCCGGTACTGGGTGTTTTGTGTGTGTGTGGGGGGGGGGGTATGTTCTTCGGGCATTTTACTTTTCTTTATTGTTGGTGTGTCAGATGTGTTTCTGGAAAAATATGGGATAAAAATTACGTAGTAAATTTATGGGGT
>Ga0123352_10010725_pt1 | contig 14403 bp, 3 predicted proteins | sample TergutLab28metaG_FD_89700 | JGI IMG/M metagenome (GOLD analysis project Ga0123352, IMG submission 89700) | Labiotermes labralis P1 segment gut microbial communities from Petit-Saut dam, French Guiana - Lab288 P1 | ecosystem: Host-associated > Arthropoda: Insects > Digestive system > Gut ... | reverse complement strand
AGTCAACCAACAACAATTACACACAAGACAACTACAACAATACACACGGCCAAACCAACAACAATTACACACAAGACAACTTAAAACTAGCAACAATACATGCGAGACAAATTAGAATACAGCATGTACAAAAGGTAAAAACACCCAAGCAAGACAGTACTGTGTACAGTTTCTTGTAATTGTTTTTTCAATCATTAATTCACTCACGCATTCACCACAGTCCTTCACTTCTCATCACTTACGATCCTATAAACCTTTTCCATAAAGACTCGTTCCTCCCCTCCCATTTCCTATACTGCACTTCACTTTACCTCATTCCACTTCACTTTGCTTCGTTCACTTCACTTCACTTTATTTCACTTCGCTGCACCTTATATTGGATAACTTTCCACTTCGTCGGAGGTCGCTGCATTCACCTGACATAAAGTTGTTCACGAAATGGAAATGGCCTGTTTGCTTTACAGCGAAGTTTCTTATGTGGGAGTTTTGAAGTCAGAGGTGATGTAATGATATCCGTTGATTCGTAATTAAAGCCACTCTTTATTATTTAGCCCCGTAAGTGTGTGTGTGTGTGTGTGTGTGTGTGTGTGTGTACTGGCTGGAAGTAATTCTGAAGTTGGTGGCGGTGGACAACTGGAGGACATTACCCAGTTACACTTCTAGATACACTAAATAAAATATGAAGAGATTGAAAATAGATACTTGTGGCCTCGTGAACACCGAAATCGGCACGTCTTAGATTTCACAGAAGCTACCGCTATTGGAGGTAACTGATGTGCTCGGCAGAGGGTGCTAACATAAAATGCCTTGTATGTGTATGTATGCCTTTTTTTGCAACTAAATACACATTCTGATATTTATTTTGTTATATTCTCAGTGTGGTTACGTAACCACCTCTCGGTTTTCGTGTGTGTGGGTGTGTGTGTGCGTGTGTGTGTTGTGTGTTGTGTGTGTTGTGTGCTGCAAACACCTTTAGCGTATGCTGCTGTACATCCGCTGGAAAAAAGCCGAGAATAGGGTCGGAAGAGTCGTTAAGAGTCTGACACAGTAATAAAGACTGCGGGAGGTAATATTTGGACCGTGTTATTTTTGGAAGATTCCAGGAGACTTGGCGAGACTTCAGATGTTTCGGTCGCCCTATCGGAGAACTTGGAACTTCATGCGTAGGTCGAAATTTGTTAGGTCAGTGACCTAGTTTCAATTTGTAGACCAGAGTGGTCGCCAGACATGTCTTGACGCTCGAGTGGTTACGTCCATTTGAAGATCAGAATGGTTGAACAGACATGTCGCACACTCTTCGGTGGTGAAACCCATTTGAAGATCAGAATGGTTGAACAGACATGTTGTGACACTCCAGTAGCTACACCCACTGAAGATCAGAATGGTTGAACAGACATGTCACGTCACTCCAGTGACTGCACTTAATCCCTTTTCGTGTCTGAAGGCGTACATGTGAAGTAACTCCATTCCTTGGCACGATATGGGAAGGGCCCTCGGTACCATTGATCAGTAGGCTGGATCGGGCCACAGATCTGTTCTGGAAGCTTTAGAAGAGAGAAAGATTTATTGTCCCTGTACGGAATCGAACCCTGGATTGTCGACCCCGTTCCTAGTCCCTTCGCTGATAACGGTGCTCCTATTTCTGATGAAAATATTAATATGGACTCGAACATCGGTAAATACAAATGTGTGCTGCACCGAGCGGATATCGCGCGTGATATGTAAGATTTGTGGTGATGGTGGTGGTTGTGGTAGTAGTAGTAGTAGTATAGTAGTAGTAATAGTAGTATAGTAGTAGTAGTAGTAGTAGTAGTAGTAGTATAGTAGTAGTATAGTATTAGTAGTAGTAATAGTAGTATAGTAGTAGTAGTAGTAGTAGTAGTATAGTATTAGTAGTAGTAATAGTAGTAGTAGTAGTATAGTATAGTATTAGTAGTATTAATAGTAGTATAGTAGTAGTAGTAGTAGTAGTATTACAGTATTAGTAGTAGTAATAGTAGTATAGTAGTAGTATAGTATTAGTAGTAGTATAGTAGTAGTAGTAGTAGTAATCACCGTCGTCATCATGTTATCCTCTTTAATCTGTCAGGAAGCTATGCCCCTTGTGTATTCGTCCGGTCCTCATGCACGCACTAATCCTTGTTAATCTGCCTTACGTCACTCATCCCAGCAGCTCTGTCTGTACTATTTTAACGTACGGCGTCACTCTCTTTCTGCACTGCAGAATCTTGGATTCCATCTGTGTTTCTTGTCAGATGTTTGCTTCATTTTGCGTCAACATTTGTACTTTTATTTCGCCCTTTGCCCGATTAATTTCATCCCCGAAGCTGCTGTTCTTTGTGTTTCTCTCTTTCACACGTGCATAATGAATACAGGATACAGGAAACATAGGCATGCTTAAGGGATGTCGCTGTATCATTCAGTGAGGAAATGACGTCGGGGCGTAGGAGTAGCTGAAACAGTGCCACCATGAAGAGACGGCTGTTGACCGTCTGAAGTTTGGAACATTGTGGAAGCACTTTTCTGTAAAATTCCCCCCGATATCCGAAAGGGCATTGGTTTGTGGGAATGTTCCAAGGCTTCCTGTGCTTGTCCTTTTGACAACAGCAGTACGGAGATGAAGGAGATTGTGGAGATTTGTTGGAATGATACTTACAGGTGTTAACCGAAGCGCTGGAAGCAACCCCCGTCTCAGTTCCACTTTATACACTACAAATCTCACATGGACTGATCGGGAATCGTACCTGGACCTCCGCGGTAAATTTTAGGCTATATATGAAACTTGTGTTGTTGCCTTGCAGAGAAGACTGTAACCGTATTAAGGGACCAGTCGCTGTGTATTGTGTGAGAAATGCACAGAACAGGCGGTTTAAGTGGTCTTAGGCTTCCGACTGATCGTTGAAGTTTGGACCAATAGACTGTCCCGAAGCGTCGGTTACTATATATCAATCAGTGTTGCGTAACGTCCCGGAAGAGCGAAAACCACGTGATTTGATGTTACGAACTAAACACACAAACTCATGGCGTGGGTCCAGAGCATTTTGTAAAGTGTTGTGGCATCTCCAATGGATATGAGAAATCACAGGCAGCGCTCCTAAAAGTAATAATTAATAGCATGTAGCGCTTTACAGCAGGAGGGAAGCCAAAAGCCGGCACAGAACAGGCGGATAACAAGAACCAGAAACGTCTATGGACCGTAGTCTTGAGCCTTGGGTGATTTCGGGCTTCCGTCGCGGTGTAAATGAGATTTTCGCTCTTCTGGGATGTTACGCAGCGTAGATGGGTTGTTAGTTACCGTCGTTTCGGGGCAACCTGTCGGTCCCAACTTCAAGGGCTCATTTCCCATCCCAGCAGAGTGAAGATCTCTGTCTTAAGATAGCTGAGGAAGCTTCTTCGCCATATGTTCATTACTGCGCGCAGAATCCTATAACTGGGCCCTGTGCTGAAAATGCCAGACGACTGCAGTGTATACTCTGACGTCCTGTTTGTTCCACATGATTTTCTTTACATACGCACCTATTTCAGGAGCTGAAATTTATGTCGCTGGCTTTTAAACTGCCTTCCGATACCACATCTGTGAAGTATTCCGTACCTCAGCACACCGAACACCGAGTTCAAAATATTTCTTTCAGCAAAGTGTATTATTAGATATATTCTAGGTAGTCGTTCGTAACCCACGTGTTTTAAACCGCCAGTTTCTTTACGCCGATGCAAGACATGTCACGTGACAAACACCAAAGGTCACTGTCGACTGGATAGCTCCTCTGCTGCCCATTTGAGGCGCTCTCCAGTTTAAACCTTGGCCTGGAGAGCAGCAATCCCAAGTGAATATGACCATGGATTTTCTCACATTCTTCAGGCCAATACTGGGGCATGGCCCCTCTCACATCCTTTTCAATGCGCTGTTGATTAATTATCGTATATCTCGACACTATGCAGCCCGAGCTACTGAGAGTTGGTACTGTACTCCACAAAACATACGCTTCCCGATTAACGCTTTTCATAATCATAGTTTTGTTGTCATTACTGATGGTAAAGTTATTTTTTTGTAATAATTACTTATCTTTTCTTTCTGTGGTACAACAACCCAACCCGGGCCCAGACCGCCTCATTGTTGTGTTTTATATCCTGCACAATTAGACATATTAGGTATTCACAATGTGTGTTTCCCCCCACCCCCTATGGCTGGACAGCCTTAGTGGACCTAGGCCTCGTCTCTGAGGTTCCTCGATCACACTCAGTTGTGCGCATCACACCCCGTAGGACTTTTCCGGACGAGGAATCGACCCGTCGCACAGACCTCTACCTGACAACACACGACACTCACGAGAGACAAATGTCTATGCCCTCGACTGGATTCGAACCCGCAATCCAAGTAACTGGCCGGCCGCAGACCCATATTGTGGACCTCACGGCCACCAGTAATTATTTACAATGGCATAATACAAAGCGGTTACAGTCTGAGTGTCTTTATTAGTTGGAAATATTCCAACTTATTTATTACTGCGAATTTCTCTAATTTTGGGAAAATAAGCAGAGTTAGTTGAATGTTGTGGGCGGTCCGTCGAAAAACATCGCTGAATGTGGCGTTCTCTTGAGCTGAGGTTTCACTTGGCTGAACAGAGCAACGAACGGGATGAAGTCGTTTGGTGTGTGTTGGTAGCGAGCTGCTGCTGATGGTGGTGTGGTCGGAGAAAGCGGACGAGAGATATATACTGGGGGTGAGGAGGTGGGGGTCGTTGCTCTAAATTAGAAATTCTTTCCTTTTTTTTTAGTAGAGTTATTTTTGAGACTTTAAGTTTCACAGGACACTAAACGAAGTGTAAAATATTCATGGAAGTTTTATAACTTTCTGTGTGTACAGATTCTGCTCTGGGCGAAGTAAAGAGAGGTGCTCAGAAAATGTTTTAGTTCTTCGTAACGTGCAGATCTTTAGGAACACATCTGACTGTAGCAGTGGTCTTTTGTTGCACATCTATCGATGTGTCTTAACGTATATCTTTTGTTGCACATATAAGGAGTTGTCTTAACGTATATCTTTTGTTGCACATATAAGGAGTTGTCTTAACGTAGTCTTTTGTTGCACATCTATCGAGGCGTCTTAATGTACGTCTTTTGTTGCACATCTATCGAGGTGTCTTAATGGACGTCTTTTGTTGCACATCTAAAGAGGTGTCTTAACGTATATCTTTCGTTGCACGTCAAACGAGGCGTCTTAATGTATATCTTTTGTTTCACGTGTGAGGGAGTGTCATAACTTATATCTTTCGACCCTGAATAGTCAGTAACACTGCTCTGAGTGACTGAAACTTACATAATCTACTGTTCTTCGTCAGTTCGTTAATGTTTTCAACGCATTTCATTTTTGCCATGTTGCCAGATTTTTTTTTTCTCATTTTGTTTGCATGGTGAACTACTTTCTGTAAAGTTCTCTTCTTCATATTTATACGAACGTGTTTACATGAAGCTCCGCACTAAGAATGCTTCTTGTTCTTAGTTCTTGGAACCAGCTCCGAGCTTAACTGCAAACCGTGTCTCCCCACGTCAGTGTACTGGCGTTTTGGGACGGTTGGCACAAAATATTCATGCAGCAGTTTGATCCCCCTTGTTAACACTGGTGTATTTCCATCAAATCTCGACGTGGCGGTACGTAACATTTTAATATTGCGAAAGAAGTGGCTGACTGTAAAGTTTCTAAAAAATATTGCCTTTTAGAATAGACCTACATATAAGGGATTTTCAAACAATAAAATGTATAAAGCTTCTTCAGTCTAACACAACTTTATTACATAGATTACAATTTGAAGATAAGCCATCACACCAGCGACATGTTTCGGCTTCTTTATACAGCCATCTTCTGGCTGTTATTACATAAGGTGTTTTGATATGCCTTTTGCATTGTCTTTTAAAATACGACATCGCGTTTACATTAAAATGTGAGACAAAAATGGGATATAAAATGTATGATTATAAAATAACATAAATTATTAGAATCATGTTAAAATGGTGTTTGATTGTGGTCAAAGTCTGTTAGACTGAAGAAGCTGTATACATTTTATTGGTTATTGCAAATACAACGGGGATGTCTCACCCCCAAAAAACAGGGGTTTTCGAATTATGACGCTGCGAATATGTCTGTAAAAGCGAGCCGGCCGAGATTATTAATGCCTTTGCTCTGGTCTTAGACATCATCTTACAGATGTCGCTTTTATCGTGTTCCTGAAGACGGAAGCTGCGATGCATAGAGAGACTGCATCCGCCGGGATGTACCGTGACAACTGCCGTGTTTAGGAACACGCTAAGATGGACATCCTGTGTAGTGCGTGCCCTGTTTTGATGAACCCCACAATAATTAACGGACCCTATATAATAGTGTGATATTATTCGTTCCCTGCACTGCGACTAATCATCCACGTACACCGACCAATGCATGAAGTTCATATAAAATCGCAAATCGTCCATATACGTGAATTCTGCTGCATAAATCCTTGTACTCAGGGAGATACTATTACAAAGGAATATAAACTTAACCCTTATCCCGCTAACATGGAGAATTTGGTGAGCTCCAAATAATGCCAGGAGATGGCAGGTGGGATTTAACTCGGCGTTTAAAGGGTTAAAATGTCCTTTAACCCTTGCCCTGCTAACGTGGAGAATATGGTGAGCTCCTAATAATGCCAGCAGATGGCAGATGGGATTTAACTCGGCGCTTAAAGGGTTAATACAACAAATTTACATAGACAGTATTTAAAATAAATACTGGCTTCTATAAATTATCCCCATCTATATAATTTTAGCTGCCGGTATTTATTAGCAATGAGTGTTGTAAATTGGGTGTATTAATTGTATGTTTCTTTGAAATAATACGTCCCTGAGGATGGTGATTTATCGGTGATACATGTAAGAGTGTTCGTGTATGTGGGTGATTTGTGGTCCTATGAAAACAGTGTGCGTTTGTTGGTGTATGTGGATGATTATTCCTGTCATAATTTATCCGTAAATTTTAACGAACACAAATATTATGTGGTATTTATCTTGTTGTCGTCAGTTGTTGAAATGCATTTGGATGCGACTGGCAGTCCGTGCTGTAACATTTGAAATTGGTGGAAGGATTTCTAAATACCAAAGTTCACCCATATAGGCCAATCGAACAGGCGTGCCCGATCCGCTGCACAGCTGTGTTATGCGTCCGAAACTGTACACCTGACGGCGTTAAAATTCATGTTTGTCGATGTGAGCAACGCAAGTCGCGAGCGTGAGTTTAGTGTGGGTGACAGATGTACTTCCCTCAAGAAGTAAGCATGCACGTACTTTGCCAATACCTTCACACGCAAATCCGTTTAAAACTCAGTTGTGCGTAAGTAAAAACCCTGTGCATTTTCCTAACAGCGTGTAGTGTTACGTTTTCCATTGATTCCCTTTATACAACTACTTCTTAAACGGTAATATGAGAGGTTTTTATAGCGTCGACGCAGTAGGTCTTGTGTGATGCAGAAACTGAATTTCTTGTATGACTTACATACACTTCGTGCTTCACAGTGCTAAGCCCAAAATCAATTACATTTAATTTTCGCTATGGTGATATATTCTTAAACAACTAATGCACTTTGTTACATATTGAAGATCACCAACATGTTACGGTCGCACTCGCGACCATCATCAGGGTGTCTCAAAGAATACCAGTGAAGTATACAATAAACTCTTAATCCGCGTAGGTTAATCCACATGTTGTTATGTTAATATAATAGGTAATGTCTGTTGTAACACAAGTCATTAGTTTTCTTTGAGACACCCTGTTGATGGTCGCGAATGCGACCCAAACATATTTGTGATTATCAATATATTACAAAATACGTTTTACCAAAGTGCATTATTTGGTGTGTGGTACAGAGTGCGGAAAACCTCCATGCCCAAACTTCGTGAGGTGATCGGCGGGACCAAAATAAAGATTTGTTGTCAAGGAACTGTATGTTGGAGATGCGTCCTTGCAGATTGGGTCTGACTAACGCTTGGAAATCAAGCAAAACCACTGAAGTATTCCGACAAAAAAAAAAGTTGTATTTCGTACATATTTAGAGCACGTGTTCAAACGTACAGCCACCGGCCTCGATACACAGGCGACAACGACGCAAAAGACACTAACGTGGGCGCTCAAATATGCCAGTTTACTGTCTGATGGCTGCTGCCTGAACAATACGGACAGTAATGCCCTCTTCAGAATCAAGTGATGACGTGTAAATCAGGGCTTTAATGTGACCCCATAGGAAGAAGTCCATTAGTGTGAGGTCCGGCCACCTGGGAGGACAAGCCATTGGCTGTGTATTGAGGCCGGTGGCTGTACGTTTGAACATCTGCTCTAAATTGGTACAAAATACAGTTTTTTTTTCTTCAGAATACTTCAGTGGTTTTGATTTCCAACGTTAGTCAGAACCAATTTGACGGTGCGGAGCGCTGCAAGGACGCATCTCCGACAATAAATTTTAGGGAGAACCTGGCTGGACAGACGCTAACGTGAAGCAAGCTGTCACATCCTGACCACATTCACTTAACACCGGTTTCTTCAGCACCGAGACACAAACCTCGGTGCCACGATGAAATAGATACTCAAATGTCATTGCTGACTACATGCGGATTTGGTGTGTACCATCTGCTAGACGTCTGTACCATCTGCCAAACGTGTTTCGTGTACACATCAAAATCATAACGAAGTTCTCGGCACCAGAGTGTTTGTTATCGTATTTTGAAACTGATTCGTATATCTTTATTGTTGCACCGTGCATTTCGTAGAGTCATTCAATCAGCACACCAACTAACGCACATACATAAAATTTTTTTACATTAATACATTTAAAATCGCTCCAACATGTTTCGATCCTAAGATCATCTTCAGGGAGCTACACTGTTCCTTGCTAAAGTCCCATTTTTAAAAACACTAACTGATTAATTTCCTTATAAGTTAATATAACGAAATAAATCAGCGAGTGTTGCGCCTGACTATGGGTGTGTGTCGTGTGTTATGTTCATAACACACGACACACACCCATAGTCTGGCGCATTTCCAGCAGCGTACGACTTACATAATATGACATGCTGCCACAACACCAAGTTAATATAACGAAATTAATCAGTGAGTGTTTTTAAAAATATGACTTTAGCAAGGAACAGTGTAGCTCCCTGAAGATGATCTTGGGATCGAAACATGTTGGAGCGATTTTAAATGTTTTAATGTAAAAAAATCTTATGTATGTGCATTTAGTTGGTGTGCTGATTAAATGATGCGTCTGCATTTTTTAAGTTAAATATTTGTTTATCCAGTGTCGAATGCTAAGATTATTAATGAACATTTCATTGGAAAGGATGTTGAAGGAACCCTCTTACCTTCATTAGACCTTTTATTGTGTAATTTGTCTTGAGGTACTCAATGAATCTGCAACAAATTTCAATCAGAATAACAGACAATCAGGCCGAGATTTGAACCAAGACTACCAGGAGCGCCATCTGCTAATCATTTTCCTTCGTTTAGTCACTGTGCTGTTCGCTTATTTACGAGACGCCAAATTAATGAATTGGTGGAAAGTAAGCATCGAGTCGTTCGTGTTAGTTTGGACACACACACACACACCGCGTGCTCTGAAATAGCTCTGAAGAATGAGCACAAAAGAATCGTAAGGCACGTGCTACGGCTTCTTCACTTCCGATAACACAGTACATTCATTGACTTTACTTTTACGTTTGAATTTATTATCTTAAGTTTTTAATTCTTCTACTCTGTCCTGTGTCTCTCTTCGGGTACTAAAATCTCTCACGTCTATTTTAACTTGTGATGTTCGTACTGTGCAGAAAATGTGCATCAAGAAGAAGGCGTTGTGAAGAATGATACAACCGGCCTTGAAGTGGGAGCTGGAAGAAAACAAGGTGGAATGTTCCCCAGAATATCTCTGGTTGCCATGACGACCACATGTAGTGCATAGGAACACAACCAGCTTGTTTTAGTTTTAGAATTCACAAATATTTGTGTTATAACACGACCTATGGGTTTCTTATTCATTGTGCTGTTACATGAAAGGAAGGGCGTATCGACTTGTCTTGTAGCAGAATGTTTGCGTTATGAATAAATACACGTCATGTATGCTGGCTGTCACGTAGCGGGCTACAGTGTGTTTCTGAAACGTGTAAAGGCTTCATTCTGACCGAATCAGACTACGTACGTATTTACAACTGAAACATAATACTAGGTCCACGTTTTCAAATTAATTCATTGCTTCTTTGTCTCTTGTGTACCTTCTTCGATACACAATAGACAAGCTTGCTCTGTGGTAAAGCATCAGAATTTTGTCATGATGGCAAACTGAAGTTTTGATTGTCGTCATCTTTCTCATAAGACAAATAGCGGTATAATGACGCTACACAGAACCTGTTTCCGCCCCTTGTCTCTCTGAGTTAGCAGTTAATTATTACCTGCATTGACATCGAGGAATTGCCGTTCCTGCTCCTTATTCCGGAGATTGGGGGTGGAAATCTGGGCGCGGATATCGGCCATCCTCTGCGACATCTTTGTTTTTTACCCAATCCCTCGCGACATATTGCCGGATGTTGAGTCAAATTGGGCTTTGTCCGTTTTCTTCTGCTTCATTTCCAGTCGTCCACTAATCGTGTCACTGGGTACTAAATGGTCAGAACTACCCACAGCGTCGTTAAACAAACAATGCGTTAACACTCTTCATTACCAGGATTGCCCCTTTGACTGTTCTCCGACGCATTAACGTCTTAAATTTGATACACGGTCGTTAAATAACTGAAAACACATAACCTACACCGGGCGGCATTAAAGGAGGCGTAAACTAGCTTAAGCGACCATTTGAACAGAAATGTTAACTGGTCCACGTTGCATTAATGCCCCGAGTTGGGGGGGGGGGGGGAAGTCGTTCAAAAACACAGGTGGAACTCGTGCCAAAGAACATAGATGTGAGTATGAGGCGCTTTTAGATCGTCATGGTGGGGTGTAGAGTGGGGGAGAGTGAGCAGTTGGTGTCGTCGAAAACTGTGAAGTCCGTCTAGTCTGTGAGAACCTCGGCCAGAAGAAGGGGTCAGTTTGCAAGTGTAGAATAATCCCCAATTTACCACACCCTCGCCCTTGTCTCTGCCTTGCCTGTACCCGACCATGGCCCAGAGTTCAGAAACTAGAAACCTCGTTACTACATACGTGATTCTTGTTGTTCTTCTGTTTGCCTTGTGGATACTCTACGCTGGAATACTATAAAAAGTTCATAAACACATTATCAACGGTAAGTGTTAGGAACTCATTTTGATTATGAAAGAAAACTTCATTAATTTTGATAACATATTTCTTGTTTTATCGACAAGTAACTCTTTGACCCCTTTGGATACTGGCTTGCATCTAAAATACAGCCAACTTCCGTTCGTACCTCGCAGAGAACAAAGCATGTAGCTACCATAAAGATCGCCGGATTAATGCTGCGTGGTGAAGTAACTGATATTTATTGTGAGAAAGTTACGAGAATGACAAATACAGTGTGTGTCAAATTAAGGGTTAATCTTATTGGGGGTTGACTCATAGATGTAACTGGGCTTTGAACTGTTGACACTTACTAGAAAAAGAAGCGGAGTTACGTACTTTTTGGTGTCTGTGGTTTAAAATGCATACACTTGATATAGGAGTATGTAGTTGCACAGATGGATCTAGAAAATTTCAAAGAGCACCTGTAAGCTGTGTAACAAAAACTTGGAATGTTGTTCTATTAAATAAAAAAAAAATACATATTACTCCTATGTCAAGTGTATTGTGTATGACAAGTTGTTTAAACCCCACAATCATTTTGAATCACCCTGTATTTATGTATATTTATTTATTTTTTTGTAAATAGCAGATTCTAAATTTGAAGTTTGACATAAATTCCTATTTTACCTGAATTTCTTGGGGTTCATGACGTCACTGGGAAAGGGTCGCTCACTTCGAAGTCGGCTGGAAATGACAATTCAACATTCCAGATTAAAGAACTGGGCCTGGCCATCGCGTAGCGCTTCAAACGCAAAGTTTCGACAGCATGCGTTACGCTGTTTAAACTGTGTTACTGCGGAACAAGTTGGCTGTACTGCTATCGCAGTATCCCCCATCGTCATCGTAGGATGGCCGAAAATAAAGCAAATTATAAACAAGAAAGGTGGCCCCATGCTTGGACATTATTCCTGGCAGTGCTGGAAATATATGGTTATTCTTATTTCACGCCTTGTGTCTTATTTGGTGAGTTGTTTATAGTTTACATGTATTTTTTTTTGTTAATTTAAAAGTATTGTGACAACACAGTGACGAAAATAAATATATGTAGGCTTATCTTCAGGCGCCCTGTCTCAAGGTGTTGTTATGTACCTACTAAACTGTAACCGTATGAACCTCTTAGAACCCAGTGGTTATTCTGTGCATTACCGGATTTAACTTTCAAAAATTCTGCCTGTGTTTGGTGTGGCTGCAAGCACAAAAGGCTGTTATTTATGTAGACAACGTTAAATTTGGTTTGAGGCGTTTTTTACGAAGTAAAAAAAAAGAACATCGTATGGTGATAGTACGTCCGTCCGTCCATCCGGCCGTATGTCCAGCTGTATGTCTGTCGGTGTGGAACTTCTTTACAAAAAGGTGTCGAACATGTATGAATTTCATGAAATTCAACGCAGTGGTTGTACTTTGACGTGAGTGAATGAGTTTCTACCTGTAATTTTTACATTTGCTGACCGATTTGGATGAAATTCTGTACACGAGGTCTCCATGTTCCCGCCGTTTATCGGTGTTGAGTTTTGTGAAAATTGGCTCAGTGCAAGGCAGCCTTCTGGGCGTAAATTAAATTTTGTCCGTACTTTCTATATTTGTGGTCCGATTTGGATACAGTTCGATAAGTAATGAGCGGTTGTGAGCTTCGCGAGAATGGTCGCAGTGGAAGCTACGCTTCTGAAGTGGATTCAGTGAATTCCTGCAAGTAAATTCCTTCTCGCTGTCACCACATTTATCGTCCGATTTAAGTGCCTTTCGGTACAGATCTGAACATAATGTTGTTATGCGATTGTCTCTTAGAAATCGGAGCAAATAAGGCGGTTCATTTCTTATGGACGTTAATGAGATTGAATTTAAGCGGGTATTTTGAAACCTTGTGACATTTCCAGAGTAAAGAACGCTTTTGTAAAATCTTTGTACTAAATTGGAGGGGGGGGGGTACAACATTTGAAATCTTGTTATAACCGAGGCGGAGTGTTTTTACTGCGCGGTACGAACTGAAGCTTTATATATAGTGGCATTTTAATTTTTACCTCCAAGAGATGTAATGGCTTAAGCCTCCCACCACGGAGGCCCAGGTTCGATCCGAGGTTAGTCCACCTGAGATTTATGGTGCATAAAATGGCAGTGGGACAGAATTTTTCTCCGAGTAGTTCGGGTTTTCCTTATTCGTCCTGATGCTCCGTTCATCTTCATCTGTGTGTTGCCGTTAGCGGTAAAAGAGAAAGAGACGAAGACCGGGAACCCTCCAAATAACAGTGTTCCTTCGGCAATCGGGATATATTGTATAGGAAAGTGCTTTCACATTTTGTATGCTTTTCAAAGGATTAAGCCCATTTCATCACCACTGTTTTTTAATGAATACGGGTACAAAAATGTCTGCATATAGTTGCGTTCAGTATGTAATTTTGTTACTAGCCGAAACACGTCGCAGTGTGATGCACATTGTAATATCAAGCACATCCTGACAGTGACTAGACTGCTTATATAGTTGCTTGATAAAACACCGTAAAGCTGCTTGTACACTCTTCCTGAGGATGAACACTTAGTTGTTCGAAACATTTCGAAGATATGTTTCGAACAACTAAGTGTTCGGCAACTAACAACAAGAATTAAATCATTAATAAAAAATGTGGTTTTCTTTCGTTCTTCTTACATATTTATATCAAGATGCATGGTTCAGAAAACGTAGAGTACTCCTAACTATAGTTTCCATTGACTGCTCATTTTCGTGTATTTTTGCTTCTGTATCACAGTGGGAAGTAACCATTAAAGACACGTTAATTGTCAGTCTCACTGAACTGCTTGTGTTATGTTACGTTAGTGACTGCGAGTTTCAGGTGTCTCGTAGTTTAGAATGAAGATACGGTGCAGAGTGATCGTGTTGCAGAGAGGGTGCGGGAATTACTTCGGTGTACCTAGTAGGATGTGGGGGGGTGCTGATAAGTCCTTAGTCCGACCTACTTCCCGATGTCGTAGGACAGAATCGATAGTTTCGTTGGAAAGAGGGGTCTGTTCATGTGCCGAGTTGCAGTCTTTTCTAGTTACAGAAGCTGAAAGAAAGCATGTCAAGGACGTGCACAAATTCAGCAACATCGAGACGCGAGCGGTCATCACGT
>Ga0123352_10010721_pt1 | contig 14404 bp, 11 predicted proteins | sample TergutLab28metaG_FD_89700 | JGI IMG/M metagenome (GOLD analysis project Ga0123352, IMG submission 89700) | Labiotermes labralis P1 segment gut microbial communities from Petit-Saut dam, French Guiana - Lab288 P1 | ecosystem: Host-associated > Arthropoda: Insects > Digestive system > Gut ... | reverse complement strand
CCCCCCCCCCCCAAAAAAAAAACACAAAACCACCAAACCCTCCTCCCAAAAAAAAGTATTTTTTCAAGTAATAAATGCCCCCCCCCCCCCCCCCCAAATGTCTGCTAAGAAAAAATATTTTGCTATTAATTTCATACCCTTAATACTTGAAGCTTCATGGTTCAAGTATTAAGGGCTTCAAGTCCACCAGTTTAGATCTGTCATTTCGTGAAAAGCGAAACAAAGCTTTTTTCCAAAGCATAGTTTGTCTTTAAGAACGTAGAAAATGACGAATTCCGAAAAAAGAAGATTGTGTCAGTTAACTTCCATCATGCTGTCTTCTGTCTTTTGGATTTCTTGACCCTTGAAGCTGAGACCAATAGGTTGTCCTGAAACGCTGACAGGGAATTAACCCCTCTATGCTGTATAATATTTTAGAAGAGAACAGACCTCACACAATTTGGTGATGCAGGCCTTGGTTTGGCTCTGCATGCCCCAGTTCAGTGCGATCTGGTTTGCCGCAATCCAGTTCAGCACTTCATAGGCAAATTTAAGATGACCTCACATATTTAAGCTCCAAATTTAAGGAAAAGCCTTATCATGCATTTGTGTAAATATGGTATATCATTCCTATTTTTCAGTTGAATACTAGATTGCTCTCATATCATTGTTTGATTCTTATTTAGGCTCAGAGGAGTCTGCTGTGTAGTGATGCCTTTTGTTATTATTTACATAGATATATTTGTCAATGGTAATGATCTTGCATGTGTTATATTGGCAGGTGATAAAATCTGGAACTACTTCCCGTGCTCCAGACTGTTTTGTGCGTATCCCACGGAGAGTAAATATTGCTGATGGAGGACAGATTCTCACATTCACAGTTGATGGACAAGGTTAATAATTAGTATAATTAATTAATAAAAATGCCTGTTTTTTTCTGTTTAGTGACCTGTGTATCTTTCTCTTTGGCATGTGTTTTAACAAATCTAAACACATTCTTGTTTGGCATGTTGGACATACAACAAATACTGCACTTCCAGACAATGTTGACATGTATACTCTGTAAATGACGCCAACACCAGAGGCTTTGTTGTTTGTTTATGTGACATCTGGTATGTGTAATATTAGGCTTAATGGACATTTCAAATGCCATGCTTCTTTATACTGTGACGTATGAAAAGATATATCTCTGTCTCCTCTTCCTTGTCCTTCTCATCCTCCACCTCTACATCCTTTCTTGTTTCACCACAGGTATTTCCGCTTTGTGTGGGGTGTCTAGGACCCAAACTTCTTTTGTATCTGTGGCTTCCCAAAGCTGCTGCTTCACAATTTCATCCCACGTTCTGCCTTTCCCCTGTAACATCGTTTCGTATCTTGTTATGTCTGTCTTGATCTCAGTTCCCTGTTGGGTATTTTCCTCCTCCCTCCCCCTTCCCTGCCCCCACTTCTTTTTCATTTTTCCTTTTTCTCCCCTTTTTATGTTTAGTACCTTTGCAAATTTGTTTTTGTACATACTATCTTACTCTGTTATCCACCCCTTCCATTAGTAACTTTTCCATCCATCTAATCCAGCAAAACCTCTGTTCATTTTTTCCATATGCACCCTTTTATCACAATTGTTCATTTCTTCCACTCCAGAAAGATTGCCAATATAAATACTGGTATTTTGTTGAAAATTGAAAATTGTAAAGAGGGTTATCTTCACACAGTAAAACCAACAAATGCACCAGTGTTAAAATTATATATTCGACACACAATTTGTCGTAACTCTGAAATGGTATAATCTGTCTTGATCATCCTCAGAGTTACTGAGTATCAGTAAAGCATAAATAAAAACATAGATGGGTTATTAAATGTGTTGAAATTTGTGCTTAAAATTCGTTTGAAGTAGTGTGCAGAACTGGTCCATTAAGATGCAGAGGTTGTTGTTTTATGGATATTTTACAATGGTTCATGTTAGGGTGATGTCAAGTTTCTGTTTTAGTAGCAAACTAGCCCTCACAGTTGACTAGATGTAATTGGCTACGAAACATAAATATTTTGTATTGGCACTATACAGTTTTTTTTTATGTTACTTGTTTTGTGATGCTAACTCTTACTGAGTTGCCTTTATCTTAAGTTGTGAAATATTTTTAATGTTTTACAGAGCCCAAAAATTTTTTCCCAAATAGGGTACTAATTAGGGCATGTGATACTAGACATAACGTACAGGATGTGTTAAACATAAGTATACTGTAATGCGAGTTTGTTATAGTTACACTGTATTTACCAGAATCCAGATGTTTAGGGTTTACAGTTTTGAGATTTGTTGTGTGCCACTTTTATATAGCAGACTCTTGCAATGGATGTCTTAAGAAAATGGCATGAGACATGTTTGCATGGACATGTACCTGAGTGTAAGATAATGTGTTGCATTGTCAGCAAAATAGCTTCTTTATAATTTACCATTAAAATGCCTTTTCTGTATTTGCTACAGCCTGTTATATCTCCAGGTAACAAAAGGTTAAAATTTTCAAGTCATTTTTTCATACATAATGAATTTTAAATTACATTGCAGGTATTCATGCAGTAGTGAAGACAGGTATGAAACTGAGCTATGTAATCTACAATCTGAGCAGTGGCAGGGCGGAACAAGACAGTCCGTTTCCATCTGATACAAGCTCATTCCTGGGACTGGAACCTCAGAACATCAGTCTGACAAGTGCTGGAGAGGTATGTGTGTGGATGGTCCATCATAACCTCTGTAAGAGTATTTATGTGACTTAACACATGGAAAACAGTTACAGAGTGTTATTTCAGGTGTTGTGTGATTGAGTGGTATGTGTGTATGTGTTTATTGACTTACATTTGTAAGATATGAACATTTGAAGTATGCAGTTATTTTAATGTATATTGTAAGAGATACTGTATCCACCCATGGTTATTATACACTGTTAAAAGTGTTGAAAGAGGGGAACAGAAGTACTCATATCATTTTGTGGTTATTGTTGCCACATGTTCAGAATGTGACTATAGACCTATCACCAGGTTCTTACAATCACATTATTTGTTGCTTGACAGCACATTCTGTGACCACATTAATGATGTTGCTGTGAGATTGCCTCTAGCTCTAATAAATTTATTTGCACAAACCTTTGAACAAGTGTCTTTTGTGCAATGTGAAAAAAGGCAGTCCACTGTTAGAGGTATATGGATGACACTTTTGTAGTTAGGTCACATAGAAAAGAGGTGCTACAAATTTGATACACATTTTGAATCTGATGGATATACATATAATAAGTGAACTTATATATGCTACAGAATATTCTGTAGCTCCTGAACAGCATACATCCAAACATTAATTTCACCATGAAGGTAGAACATGATAAAACATTGCCTTTTCCTGATGACCTCATACAGAAGAAGAAAAATGACTCACTTGGTCACAGTGTGTACAGAAAACCTATGCATGTGGTCTCTTCCAACATGCTGAGCCTGAACATCACCCAGCACAGAAGCTGGTCCTCTTGTCACTACTTGTTTATTTTGCAAGTTCTATTTGTGATGTTGATAGTCTAGAGGAAGACATTGAACACTTAGAGAAGAATGGATGTAGCAACCAGGACATAAGACAGGCTTTGAAAGAAGTTCTGAATACTTGAACTAGTTGTGCCAGTCTATATGTATTTGATGGTTTCAGTTCCCAGCAGGTTCAAGTAATTAGTATCCAAATAAAAGCTGGCTTTCCTGGAGCATTTCTGTGTTGTAGGTACTTGCACTTCATTCTCTGTTTCGACAAACCCAATTCAAAACATCAGACATGTTTATCTTCAGTTGCCATAGGTCCTTGCTACATTCCAACAGTGTTGCTAACTTCTGTACAAGATTCGTGCAGTAATTCAGTTCAAATGAACTAATGATCCCCAGATTGTTGTTAACTGGTACAGCTGGCTGAGGAAAGTGCCAAGTGAATTTTATGCAATTGCATATTCACTGTGTGAGCAGGGCAGGAATCCAGGGACAGTAGGACCTTTATTTGATTCCATTTACCCTTCATAGAATCTAAAGCATAGGCCTCATTTTCAAATGTTTTTGATTACTAAGCTTGTGAATTTGCTGTGTATTTTGTTGCTACTTTCTTTATATTTTTGTTACAGTGTTTTGCATTGATCAGTGTTTAGTGTATCATTTGTTATGGTTATATTATCTTGTTAAAATATATTAGTATCAGAAGAACTGTATGTCACTAATCCTAGGACTATAGTCTGTTGCACAATCATCCATAAAATGGGAGCAGTAAATTTAGAATGAACTTTCCACTTCCATACAATGTGGGGAGTTTCTTGGCTCAATGTGTAAGTAGTAGCTTCTGAGGAATGCTTCTGCTGTATGGATTTGGTTACCCCTTTTGTGCCTGATGTCAGGTTGTCCTGTTATGTAGTGTGATGCCTAAAATGCCAAATGTCAGGCATAGATGACAGCCATTTAGTGACCTTCCTTGTGCAGCTGTCATTTAAGTTCTGGTCTCCTGTGTATCACACTGGGCATTTAATTCCAGTGCCAGAGGGTTAATCTCAACTCTGAAATGTTTGTTGTAACAAGCATTTAATACATCAGAAATTATGATTTAACACTGCTTTTTCACATATTTGTTTCACATTTCAGACAAGTGAGAGTGTGCTGATTCTTAGAGATGGTAACAGTACAATCTATCCACTTGCAAAGGATTGTGTGGATAGTATTCGGGATCCACACTGGCTAGATCTCCCGCCCGTGCGGTGTATAGGAGCCGGAACTCATGCCCTTAGCGTCCCTCCTGGTTCAAATTTGAAGAATCAGGTGGCTGTCATTGTTTTAGCCTTGGAATCCCAAGTTCTTATGCCTAGAATACTCCGATGTGACATTGAAGGTGTTAAGCAGGTGTTGTTGAACCTTGAACAAGATGCAAGTAAGTAATTTAATATATTAAAATAAGAGGTGGTTTATGCTAGAACTGTGAATATTGTAGACATTCATTTGTAACACTTTTATGATTGTTTCTGATTCTTATTTGGTGTTGCTAAATGCTGTGTAACACTTCTGTAGGCTGCTTTCGTCTTTCTGTATTGGAAGATAGGTTTGTGCATTATCATAGTAATTTGTCCATTCGTGTGCCTATATGTAACTGGCATCCGCCTCTCACCCTGTGCAGCTGTCAGATTGTTGTGAAATATGGTATGACTTTTGTGGCATTAGACATCACTCTGCCTTTGTATTGTTCAGTTTCCTGCCATCATTAATACAGATATGATAGGGATGCATACTTCTGATTAACACAACTTGATACAGGGCTATGACGTTTTTTTTGTAGTGTGGTAATAGATCTTTAAAATATATATAGTAATTTTTATGTAAAATGTAAAACAAGAATGTATTGGCCGCATAGAAGGTACATATAGTGTTACATTTTAAATCAACTTAACTCTGCTGTGGCCATGTACATAAAATTTATTCAGACATAGAAGTATCTTACAGACATATTATCAAGTAGGTCTGTTTAATAGCAGGTCTGACTTTGATAAGTGTCCTGTATCAGTTTATAATTCTTTTACAGATTATGTAGTATGTGTGCTTAAAGTTACATTTTTAATGATTGAGTATAATGGTAATTTCCTGTCCAGTGTGGTGCCAGCTTATGGTAATTGTGATATAATATGAATGAACTTCATTAAAGCTTCTGGTTATAAACACACCTACAATATGTGTGTTATGAAGGTTGTTTTAGAATGACACAAGAAAAAAAAATGTGTTTTTAACCTGAACTCCGTGTATTTGTAGGTGGTAGTTATGTGCTGTTTTCTTTGTGCCAACAGTTCGGACAGTTTATAAACATTTGGGAAGGTTTTGACAATTCAACCTGAAAATCAGTTTATTTGTGCTGTGTTCCATTTGTGGGTTAATTATGATGTAACAGACACATCATTTAACACCTGTATGGATTTACAAATTGTGTTTAATGTTGCTGTACACTTGAATTGAAGTTAATGTAGTTTTTTGTTACATGAGTAAATACTTAATGTAACTACCATGCAGATTTTTTCTTGTAGTGCCAGAAATATTGAAGCCTAATATAAAACCATTTTGAATGACAAATTTGTAGTGCATTTTACTGTGATCAGCTTACAGCATCCTTTGTTTCAGAGTGTTGCAGTGATGTAGGACCTTCACTGCAGAGTATATTGATGGAACGGTGTGACGGCAATCGGAATATCCTTCATGCTTGTGTCACTATGTGTGCACCAACATCAAACAAGGAAGGAGACCAAGGTATGTAGAATATAGTTACATAGTCTTTAAAGAATTTTGGAATCATAGTTTTATATCCTTACTTAGAGTGCCTTTTATTTTTCAGAGTTTTTAAAATATTCGTTATTAATTATATACAGTATGAATTACTTGTGTAGTTTTAGTGAAGAAAGCAATGAAGAAATGGTTACTGTATATGTCTTCACATATTGTTTGTATATGGAATATTGTGCTTTGTGAGTGGCTTATATTGTAGCCATGTGCTCTGTTTCTCTTGTAAGTGTATTGAATGTGTGTGTGTGTGTGTTTTATGTATTTGTGATTAGATACATAAATATAAATGTGTTTGTATGTGTATATATATATATATGTATGTATGGTTCTGCATACTAGAAGGAAACAGCAGCAGTAACAACTTGGGGCTGGAGTCTATTAACGTGATAACCAATGCTTTGGGTTCGCGCTCTGTGAATCTGCGTGAGATGATGCGAAGAGCAACAGCTGCAGTTAGGTCATCAGGTAAACTTCTGCTTTTTCAGTGCTTTCATCAGACATGTGAAAAATAATTTTGTTCAAAAATTCATTTGTTTGTCTGCAGAATATACAAACTGCCTTGTTCAACAGTGAATGTGTAGGTTAACTCTAGCTGTTTTTGAGAATGGTACCTGATGGGATGGGCATTTTCTGATGTAACATGTCAATAGTATGGTGTGGCCACAGGTACCATGTAGGTGGTAAATTGTGCCTGGCTGGTGAGTTACAGAGTACAGAGTTTGATGCTAGAGCATAAAGAGATCATCATTATTGTCATCATCATCATATCATCACCATCATCATCATCATCATCATCAGTGCAGTTAAGCAAGGATGACTGTGGGGACACATGAATTGTTTGTGGATGAATATGATTTATAATCCAACTTATAAGATTTGCATTTATCCAGAATGGTAGTTATTATTAGCACCTTGACTTTTCTCTTCCAAAATCCAATAATTTCTTCCATATGTGGTAGCTGCAGCAATAAAAATTCTGTGTGCAGAACGTGAAATAGCTGTGGATGCAGGAGCACATCAGCCACTGGCAGATGAAGCAATTCCAACCTTAAGCTGGCCACCAGAAACTTTTGACCCAACATCGGGTGATGAGGACAGCCTTATGGGTATTGGAGTCTCTGGTACACCTGTCACAAAACCTACAACCAGCAGTAAGTGTCTGACCACTTGCAGAACTGAAACTGTAATTATGATGGTGAATGAACTGTGCTGTTTGATGACATTTAATGTGTATATGCAAAATTGTTTGTAATTAAACTCAGAATCCCCCTTATATAAAAGTTTGCCTTCAGAATGACATTTTAGAAACTTCAGTATTGAAGAAAATAGTGGAAAGGATGTACTTCACAATTTAATGCACAGAATCACTAATGATGTTCCCTGGTTTATTAAGTGTTCTTGTAAAACAGAAAGAATTATGTGTAAATCAGTGACAGTTCCTTGTATTGGGTTTTATAAGTCTGTAGAAGGGTTATATGCCATATAAAAAAGCCTATTTATAACGTTAAGCACACTGGTCTCTACCATTAACCAATAAATCAAAGAATTGGAATTACTAGACTTATAGTTGAAGTCTTACATGCCAAATTTCAGCAAAATCTGTGATGTAGTTTATATATATATATATAAAACATGGAAATGACAATTTATGGCCTCATGCAAATTAGGTTTTGTTGTGAATCAGCATGCCCAAAAATCAAATTTGTCCAACAGTTTTTGTTGGAAGCATCCTGTATTGAATTTCAACAAAATACACAAGGCAGCTTATGGGCCACATGGGCATCATGGATTAATATGTCTGAAAATCAAAATTGCATCACATCTTTGGTATAAGTCTGTCATATGAAATTTCTAATAAATATGTGGAACTGTTGGTGGGGTAACATGGAAAAATCTGTCTGTTCTTATGTAAAGTATGTTATATTAGGGATTAATATGGCTGTGAATCTGATTTGCCCCAGTTTTTGGTGAAAGTCTCCAATATCAAATTTTAAAAAAATGTCTGGTTGTTTATTTAGTGACATAAGTTGCAGAACAATGAGTGGACAGGCATGACCTCCCTACTAGTTGTTCATTCTTTTACTTTCAAGAGAATATGCTTGGTTGTGTACATATGTATACTATTCTAATCTTCAGCAAGTTAAACATATTTAGAACCACTCATCTTGATTGTGTCCATTGCCCTATGGTACAGGATGCAAAAGAATGAATGTGCACAGAGGAAATGGTTCTCTTTCTGTCCTGAGGTATGAGGTGAGGAGGCACCCATCCAGTTGGGCTTATTAAATAGGACTTTTTTCCTTTTTCTCCTTTTGGTCTTGAACAATAAAGTTTGTTTCCTAATACTTGTGTTATTTTTGTGACAGGTTCTGTGTCTGGTGTGGCAAGCAATTCATATGTCGTAGACCCAACAGAACGCAAGAACAATGCACTGATGGCACTGCAGTTGTTGTGTGAGAGTTCTGTACTTAGTCCACACCTAAAGGAAATGCTTGTTGCCAAGTGAGTCATCAGCTGTGTGACACTTCTATAAATTCAAAAACCTGTTAAAAATGTTTTTACTGTTTTACCAAAAATGGTTTTGGACACTTAGCTGGAAATTCCAAGATTTTGTTTAGAAAATTATATTTGTAAGTACAGAACAAATTTGGTAATTAATACTTTCAAAAACAGTCAGTAGAAACTTTTGAAAGTTGACCTTTGACACACAGAACATTGCAAATTAAAAAAATTGAATGAGTAGATGAAAAGAGTTTGCTAAGTTTGCATAAAGACCTCAGTTTATGGTTGGAAATATGAAAGTACAGGGTGTGTCCTGTGTAGTGTAGTTACATGGAGGTCACATCTTACATTTGCAAGTTATTTGCCCCACTGTTTTTGTTCTTCGTGCATCACATGAGATTACATCTAGCTTCTAGTATATATGCACTCTTTGTTTAAAAAAATAGAGGTGAATATTTCTTTTGCCAAGCTCCAAAACACCTGATTGTCCATCCAGTTGCTTCAATGACTGTGTGCCATGTTTTGCTGAATCTAACCAGTTTCTATTGTTAAAGATGTGGAACTATTTGTAATGGAAAATTTGTGACACAGGCCTTTTAATATGGTTACTTGATTGGTCATGTCTCCACCACCTACATATTATGTACACTGAAGTATATGAAGTAAGGATATGTAAATTTTCCCATACCCTCCTTCATCTACCTATCCATTATTTCATAGTTGGCATCTGTTGAAAGCATGTGTGTTTTGCTGTTGTCCTCCCATTAATTAGTAGTTGGTATATTTGTTGAAGGGATGCATGTTTTACAGTTTTCCTCACAACATAGTGCAACAGCACTACCACATGGGCTCCGTTATACTGCCCCTTCACTTAAACTTCGCATGTTGGGAGTCCAGAGACTGCCATTAGCATTTTTAATAAAGAAAGTGTTTGGTATGCTGATTATTGCTGTTGTCACTTTCTGTTGCTAGAAGTATACTGGAAAGTGGTACTGAAACCTCTTCAGCAGTGTATTCCCTGTTAGCAAGAGGGATTGCGTATGTGGGAGCATGCAGCTGTTTTAACTGATTTTTATTGCATAGAGATTTGAATTGTATAGAGTTTGGTTCATGTATAACTTCTTAGATTAATTAACAGTAATTTTTCTTGTAATCTGAATCCAATTTGCATTACAGACAGTGAGCTCATGGATCTTACTGTAACTTGTGATTGAAACCTTCCCATGTTCAAATTGTGTAATATTAATTTTTTGCCCAAAAATTCGCACTTAATTGACCACATTTGTTGGTGTATAAATGGGACTGAATCTTGGATTGTGACTTACAAACTAGGAGCCGCTGAAAGTAAGTACAGTATATTTCATGACAAATTAGATACCAACTTCATTTGCCATTTCATTTTTGGTCAAACAGTGATAGAACTTCATAAAATGAATATTTATGGTGATATTTCCACTTAATGGTTACTTGTCAAGCAGTCGATGTGCACATTAAACTGAGGAAAACTGTAAATGGAGGAAATTTAGCACTAAGGTTATTGAACTGGGATTAATGGAAGTTAATATGTAAATGAAGAAAACATGAAATTGAATATTATAGAGACGTATTCCTGTGTACTGTGTTGCAAGTTTGGTCATATACATTGTGAACATTGATCATACTTCATTTACACTGTGGTATCTGTATTCTCACAAACATCCATATAACCTCTGTCACCTACTCACCAAAAATAAATTTTGTAAAGTCAGTATTTATAGTCTCTTGTTAATTGTGTTTGTAAATCTGTGAATCAGATGTGTATATTGAACTATGCACAGTATTAACAGTTGCATAAATAACACACATGAGCATCTTTTTATACATTTACTACTACTGCAACTTCTACTACTACTGTTATTCATGTTATTGTTGCAGAGATGCACAAGGACTGACACCTTTCATGCTGGCAGTAACATCACGTGCATATGCAGCATCTTTGACACTTCTAGATACAATTCAGCATGTGGCAAATAAGGAAACAGCATCACCTCCTTCTAGTCCACTGACAGGTCCATCATTATCTACAGCTGAGCAACAGACAGCTGGTGTTCCCTCAATTTCAGAATCATCACAGCAGCAACGTAAGGCTGCTGCAGTAGCTGCCATGGTTTACCCTGCTGGTTCAAGTCCTGACGACTCCCCACTTCATGTTGTTTGTTGTAATGATACGTGCAGTTTTACATGGACTGGAGCTGAGCATATCAATCAGGTAGGGAGTTGGGATGAACACAACTAACAAACTTACCATTAACCCTTCAGTGCAGGCCTTGGTGGACTGTACAGTCATGAATGCCTCTTAATATTACTGTAAATGTAAAACTCCTTGGTCCAGCACAGCAGCTGAACTTTAAACTGCAGTGTTATTGAAGAGTGAATATTTGAATGACACCTTGCTGCTGCAAAACTTCCATTGCACTGTAAAGTTGATGTGACTGGGGTTCACAGTCCAATAAGAACACATGCACCGTGGGCCTATGGTTCTTCATGATGTAAAGTTGATGTAACTGGGAATTCACACTGTAATAGTAACACATGCATGGTGTGCAGTGTTGTTCTGCTTGTTGTGTAAAGAGCATTCATAAAAAAACAATTTATTGCTGTTTTAGTGGATTTTCAAGTAAAGTTCAGCTGTAATACTGATTGGTGAACCACGTGAGTAAGGCAAAAGCCAGCCATTTCACAGGTTGTGTTAAGATCAAGTAGTCTTTTGTTCAAAAGGGGGGCCGTACTGTTTGCAAGTAAAAAAATAAATTAGTGTGAATATAGTGTCAGACAAGTTTCTGGTTTACTTCAGGCCCAGATTGTAAAATAGCATATACAGGGTGTATCTGAAATGCTTGGACAAACTTCAGGAGTGAGTTCCTCACACTTACACAAGAGAAAAAGTTCATATCAATTTATGTCCATGAACAGTTTTCATGGTACAGCCCTAACATTCACCTTACCTCAGTCCCTTTATATCTGTATCTATGAGGCATTTTAAAACCCCCAGTCTGTTCAACCCCAATTAAAAATGTGGAGACACTTCACCAGCACATTCTTGATGCCTGTCTACACCATTTGCAGCTGCCGCAGGACCTTTGAAAGGGTGTAGCAGTTCATGATCAGACATGTCCTTACATACACTGATTCAGTTGGAGGACGTTTGGAGCGTTTCTTGTGAACTGTGACTTGATAAAGTAAGAACTCAACAGGCATTAAAGTGGGAACATGTATTGTGAATACATAATGTCAGATTTAAGTAAAGTGGTACATGGTTAATGTAGTTATTGCTGAATGTAATCTTTCAGTTACACTCAGAAAACACTGATTTCCAGATGTATGCTTATTTGAAATTTTTTCTTTGTTTTCATGTGAAGAACTCAATCATTAAGTTTGTCCAAGCATTTTAGATACACCCTATATATATTTAATATTTTCCATCCTGAATTGTTTGATACATATATAATTAGCAGTAATATTCAATCAAACACAATCAATCATATGGTATGTTATTTATTAACTAATAAACTTGGGCGACATGTTTCGATTCATGTGGAATCATCATCAGGCCCTCTCTAAAAAACATAGATCCATTACTCAGAACTATTAATGTGTTTTACTAGCTCTGTGTAATGGATGTATGTTTTTTAGAGAGGTTCTGGTGATGATTCCACATGAATCGAAACAGGTCACCCAAGTTTATTAGTTACCATATGATTGATTGTGTTTGACTGAATATTATTGCTAATTATATCCCTATATATATATATATGAGTTTGATTCTGATTTTGTGCCCTGCAAGTGTGTAGTAAATTCTGGGTAGGATTTTGCTTGTAAAGGATGACCTGTTGTCAGTAGTCAGTTGTGAGGGCTAGAGATAATGTGAGTATTTGAAAATTTGTAACTTTTCCGATCAAATAATGATTAAGCAAGTATAATGTTGAATTAGTCTTTGTTGTTTTGATGTCTCCATTATATCCACTTTAAACAGGATGTTACCATGTACACATCAGTTTTTAAACCTTAGTGCTGTGTTGTGATATACCTTATTTACCCAAATGCGTGACGACTAATCTGAACCCCCCCCCCCCAAAAAAAAACGCATCTGCCAAGGGAAAATGTATTTATCCAAATCTAAAATGACACCACCAAAATAAAATGCCTGCTAAGAAAAAATATTTTATTATTAATTTCATAAACTTCATACACAGTGCATGTCACGTTCTGTCTACCTTTACCAATCAGTGTCACTGCCACCATCTTCACTGCCATTCCACAACTTATCATCAGCTCCTTTCACTACACTGGATATACAGCACTTGTTAAAACCCTAAACATTCACTTCTGTTGATATGCGCTGCCATGCATTTTGTATCCACATTGAGTAAATAATACATTTCCTGGGTTTATAAACTTACTTGGGAACCCATGAATATACAGTTTTCTTCACAGATGGTTTTAGTGGTATTGGGATTTTAATTACATGTGTTCTGGATTTTCGTGTTTCATCTGTGGTCCAATAGTTTGTGTTCATGGCCTTTTTATGGTTTTTAATTTGTGGTTTGGTCCATGTTTTAATTTTGAGCCTTAAAGTTATTTTTTAATTCTTTTCAGCCTCTTTCCTGCTATTACCCTTAGACCAGATCTGTTCTCAGGTTCATATATTAAGATTACTGTTTCTGTGGTAGCCACTGACTGAGAATACCTTGATCTAAGGGTTCCACCGGGTTAGGTGCTTCTTTTCCTAGAGATGGAAACAGCCAGCTTCGGGCAGCATCATGCTTCTTTAAAGAATTAGCAGATGGACGAAGTCCAAAAAAAAAAGTGTATCAACTTTATTCATGCTCTGTTCTCTCTTTTGTCGACACTTGGCAATACAGGCCTTGATTTTGCTCCACATGATCTGGTTTAGAGTGATTTGGTTTGGTGCATCATACGCTAATTCAAGACAACGTCATATATTTAAGCACCAAATGTAAAAAAAAAAACCTTGTCTTGCATTTGAGTAAATATGTTGTGTGATTTGAAGTTAGTAGATGAACTAAGATTATGTATATCAACCATTTGCAGGATATCTTTGAGTGCCGTACTTGTGGTTTGACTGGCTCATTATGTTGCTGCACTGAATGTGCCAAAGTGTGTCACAAGGGTCATGACTGCAAGTTGAAGCGCACCTCTCCCACTGCTTACTGTGACTGCTGGGAAAAGTGCAAGTGCAAAGCCCTGATTATGGGCCAGCAAGCGGCTCGCTATAATCTTCTGTGTAGGCTTGTCACAGAGACTGACCTGGTTTCACAGCCGAACAGCAGGTAAGAGACTATCCAATTTGTCATCATAATTTTGCATGTGCACAATTTGAGTATCACTGAGTTACATGCTATTTGTACATTATATATACTTTTCTTTCTACTCCCTCCCTCCCTACCTCCCCCCCCCCCCCCCCCACCTTCTTTTTTTTTTTTTTTTTTTTTTTTTTTTTTTTCTTTTTTTTATATATTTATATTATAATTTTAACTTTTTCTATTCTATTTATTTATCTTTTTCTTTAATATAATTTTTATTATTATATTTAATATATATATTT
>Ga0123352_10010715_pt1 | contig 14407 bp, 8 predicted proteins | sample TergutLab28metaG_FD_89700 | JGI IMG/M metagenome (GOLD analysis project Ga0123352, IMG submission 89700) | Labiotermes labralis P1 segment gut microbial communities from Petit-Saut dam, French Guiana - Lab288 P1 | ecosystem: Host-associated > Arthropoda: Insects > Digestive system > Gut ... | reverse complement strand
TACAGCCTACACAACACAACAAGTAGTCGCAAGCTCCTGAAGATGGACGTATTAACGTCTGAAACATGTTGAGCAGTAGATAATAAAGCAAGTGTCATCTAGTTGGTCAACCTTTATTCAAATTTTAAGGTCATATTTCAATACCAACTGTAGATAAATACACGAAACTTTTCATGATGTGTACGCTCATACATGCACAAACAGGGGTTCTTTTTGTCAAAAGAAAATAAACGCAATGACCTGTAACATTTCTGATGCCTAAAAAGGTCCCATTAGGACAACTGCCCATCCAAATAATAGGTTTATGTACAGACTTAACAAATAAACATTACACTGGAATGAAATAGGCAAATTGCAAATGTAACACCAAAAAAAAACCAGTTTAACAAAGCAATGATTGGACACATATGTACATGTTAAAAATACCTTAGGATTAGAAAATCCTTGTTAATACTTGAGACTGTGCCAACACAACACTAATCAATATTCGTGTTCGTGGCTAAGTGGAATTTGAAAGAATCTATCTTCCATGAATACCACACCATCATCTTCTAATATTCACTATGAACATCTAATACATTTATAACATTTTCAACAATGTTTTGGTTTACTTTTAAATTTTATTAACATAGGCTGCTGTAAAATGTAATCTGGTTAAGTTCATGGTACATATGTATTTAAGAATAACCACAGTTTATAAACATAAATACAATCAAATTATTCAGATCTCTGTTTCTAAAAAATGTATGCTGTTCTTAAACACTGTCATGACAAAATAATTAAAATGTGGTGGCAAAAATAATGAAAGGATAGAGATAAATGTTCATTTGGCAAACATCTATGGCATGGAAAAGGGCCTCTTGTGACTTTTTTTTTTACCACAGTATCTAAATACAAGAGCATAAGGATATTCGTACCTGATTCCATGGATTTTCTAAAATATTAAATACCTCATGGAAAAGGGCCTCTTGTGACTATTTTTTTTACCATAGTGTCTAAATACAAGAGCATAAGGATATTTGTATCTGATTCAATGGATTTTCTAAAATATTGAATACCTACGTACTTGCACAGTTGACCGTACAAATCAGCAATCTAATTGTAGCAATTCCTCTGATGTTGAAGCTGTATGGTGCAAATGCTTGTGTGACAACTGCTTATCAACGCATGGGGGTCAATCATGTTATAAACTGCAGAAAACACATACCTTCATGAGGTTTTCCTGGTATGTAAAAGTAAACTGGCTTTTAGCTGAATCTCTGTACTGACAGTGAGGAACCTTAAGAAAAAAAGAGAAAAATCTCCTACCAAAATATATTCACACATTGTTTTCTCCTAATGATATTCTTGTAAATAAACATTCTAAATACCAAACACAAAGTGCTGTTAAAACACATATTCTTACTGGCTTTCATTGTAACACATACTGCTTCATGCATTGTGCAGTGAACAGAAGAATGCTTTGCCTCTTAAAAGAGGAACAAAATAATGACAACAATGCAAATTAAAACAACAGAAAATTTCATCCAAAGGAAACAGACATCATGCTGTGTAGTTATGGTCTGCAAGATTAAGTGTTCGCACAGCAGTACTGCTGACAATTCAGGTCTTCTGGGCTGTGATGCTGTGCCACTGAGCAACTGTTTTCTGACATTTTGGCCTGCTTGACACTGAATACTAAGGCACTACAACCCTTCAAAATGCTTGAAACTACTTGCCCAACAACATGTCACATCACAGACAACCTGAATCCTTGTTGTGCTGTTGAGGGTTCGTGTAACATACAGATATGAGGTTTTCATGGTATTACTTTCTTCTGGGTTAAAACACCATGTACATTGGAAGGTAAACATCAACATTTTGAGGGAAAATATTGCTCCCATCTTCAGGAACCCGAAGACAGAGAAATTATATTACTCCAATGGTGGTATGTACCTAATCAGTATGCATGGTATCCTAATGCAGAAGATCAGAATATGGACAAAATTTTATTCACTGTCAGAGAAAAGCCCTGGCTGTAACACTCAGGTTAAATAATTACCTAATATCCGAGGACATTTTGTAGTGATGCCATTAAATGCCAGAAGCTGCTTAAATTTGACATTTAAAAATGTTAACATAATTGTATTTTTTAATTCTTCCAGGAAAATTGAGACAATGGAATTAAAGTACATGTAAGAAATGTCATTACAAGAAGAAAGACATGAAGTAACACGTTCTGGAATATGGTGTGAAACAAAAAAGAATATTAAAAAAAAATCAGGGCTGAAATGTTTGCAAATGAGTGTGAGATGAAATAATATAAGCTATAGGCAGAAAGAAGATAGCATGAGAGGTCTGGAGTTGGGTCACAGTAGTGCTGCTGAAGATACATGTCACGTCACTGGGTAAAAGGTTTCCGACATTTTTAAGGACTGTAGTACCTATGACCCTTCAAAATGTCTGGAAATACTTGCACTCTGACATGAATCATATTCCAGAAGACTTCCTGCTTCAAGACAGACTGAAGTAAGTTACAATTGTGGTACTTGTTTTCAATTTCTCTGATTATATAGCATTAATAATGGTGGCTATGCAACATGAGCAAAATATACATGTTCTGTCTCTGCAATAAAAGGATGTGAGTTAAATGGAAAGACCAATGTTCTATTAAATGTGTACTTTAGTTTTATCTTTTCTAATTTTTGTTTCTCTTCACACTTTTATACCCTGTATTAATGTTAAGGATATAATCACTCTGTGGTGAACTCAACTATGTGAGACTGCTGCTACTGTTCTGGTGTCTGTGACATAGATGTATGTGTCATGTGTGTGTTCTGAATGCATCATGCAGTGTGGCATGTTGTTGGTGGCAACAGTGTTTTATCTGCAACATAAACTGATTTTGTGTTGAGTGAATTGCACTGTTTATTAACTTCAACAGGTCATGGGCCCAGATTACACATAGTGTGCATACTAGATAAAAGTGCAATGATAAGTGAGGATGTTTGTGTGACTTTGTCTGCTTCAAACAAAGAAAGTTCTTTGACGGGCTATGATTGCATCAGACTCTATATTAGAGCGGTCATAGAGATATAATAGGCATCGGTGAACTATTTTCATCTTCTATTATTGCAAGTGGAAAAGTCATGAGCATTACAGGTGTATTACATATTCAATTCATTGTAATTTAATATTGCTAACGAAAGAAAATTTGGCGTCGGATCCTAAAATAAAAGTCGAAAGTTTAGTGCTGAAACCAACTGGGTCAAGTGGAAGTGACAAATGAACATGCACTTCGAACAGTATTATATGATGTTGATTATTGACGGATTGCATAAATGCTCCAATATAACGAACATTGAAAAGACGTTGGAAGACAGTCAAAAAAATTTGTTGGCGTGGAAATGCGATAACGCCCAGAAGACAGCGTTGATCGCGAGTGCGCTGAATCAACCGGTTGCAGATTTGGTATTGACGTACAGTGATGCCAGGGACATTTGGGACAAGCTCGTCAGTGTGTAACAACAGAGCAGTATTCAATGACCGAGTGTGATGACGACGGAGTTCAAGCTCCAGCGCGATCCAGAAATGGACAATCTTGCGTATGTCGTTAAAGTTGAGAAGTAATTCTCAGACATGAATACAGGGCTGCGTCGACGAGGGTCGCAGGACATACCGATTGAACTGCTGCATGGGCCAATGGGACCTGAGTACCAGGAGTTTAAACGTCTGGAGTCGCTTGATGACAACAGGCGAAAGATGAAGTCTGCTTGAGAAACAGTGTATGATCGAAAAACAGTTTCAGACATCGATGAGAGTGGCAGAGTCAAGTGCTTTCGTTGCACATGCGTCAAATCAAAGTCACAGTCGGTGGCAATCAAAACAACATCGAGTAAAACAAGTGGGTAGAAGAAGTCAATCAAATACAACAGAGAAAACTGCAGCTGTTTTCAGTGGAGGAAAGTTGGCCGTCTGAAAATAACTGTCGGAAAATGAGAGCTAACAAGAACAAATAAGTGGCGACAGATAGCAAAGGCTCATAGTCTATGGACGATACTAGAGGTTCAGCATTTTCGACAGTAACAGTGAACAGCATGAGACTTGAGGATCAGTAGGTATACGACTGTCGAGCAATGGATCGACCAACTGAGGCAGACTGGACTGATGTCAAAAGTATCCTCAAGTATTTGCGGAGAACAAGCAACTATGGTTTGATGTACGGAGCTGGTAACAGTAAGGGGGTGTTAGAAGCATTCAGCGATGCCGACTTTGCAGATGATGTCAGAGCGGCGTAGTGGCTGTGTATGCAGACAGTGCAACTGCATGGTCAAGCCAACTGCAACGGTCAGTGACAATGTCAACAGAAGCAGAATTTATCGCAGCCAGTGAGGAGCCAAAGAGCTGCTTTGGCTAAAAAGTCTGCTTGGAGAACTCAGTGAAAAAGGTACTGAGGTACCAAAGTTGTATGTTGACAATGCACGTGCAGTGAAACTTGCGAAAACCCGTTTCATAATCAGTTGAAGCACGTTGAAGTGCGGTTTTTACTTTGTACATGAGTGTTACCAGGATGGTCACATAGAGGTGCAACACACTGATGGAGTAAAAGTTAGCAGATTTGTTGACGAAACCGTGGGATCGAGTGCGGTTTGAGACCCTGCATAATGACATGGGTGTCTGAGATTATTAACGGGTGTGCGGCATAGCACAAAGTTCGTACAGTGTTTAGGAGGAAGCGTTAAGGATATAATCACTGTGCGGTGGTTTCAACTATATGTGGCTGCCGCTACTGTACTGGTGTACATGATCTAGATAGTTGTCACGTGTGTGTTCTGGATGTGTCATACAGTGTGTACTGTAGGTGATGGCTACCGCGTTTTATCTGCATAATAAACCGCTTTTGTGTCGAGTTAAGTGCACTGTTTAGTAACTTCAAAAATTAGTACTGTATTAAGAGTGTATGATTGCTTGCATTAATATGCTGTATATGAAATTCTTTATCCTCATACTTCAGACTTTGTGACAAAATTAAGGCATTTAATAATTCATGTCAAAATAAATAAAACAACAGAAAAATGTGTACTTCCATTAACAGTGCTAACTTATAAAGAGAAATAAATAAGCTTTTTATGTGACCACTGTGAATTTGGAAGTTCATTTTAACATGACTGCTGTGTTATGAGGACGCAGAGAAAGTTCATAATGTTTTCAAGAAACAATGTAATTTGATGATGATATTCATTTTTTTTGTAGGTACAAACATACTATACCACATGTATTTAATAACATATTTAACAAAGGAATTTTGTAATGGCAATAAATTAGCAAGAAAGGAATAAATATAATATGTTTAAAATAATTAAAACTGGTATTCTCTTGTGTTTAGAGATGATTGTCTTCACAAGATTTGAGGTTTCCACAACTTTTGATGTTTATAGTTCTAGTCAGGTGGGATGTTACATTGCGTAACAGGTAATTTAACTTATCCCAATATTACAAAAGAACACAGCACCTTCATCTTCAAGCATTCATAGGTCCTATAATGAATAACCTACCAACCCGTGAAGATGAAGGCACTACATTTCCTCAAAGCATCAGGAAATGCTAATTTCTTGTTACAAAATGTAGCATCCCAGGCAACAAGAAACCTCATAATTTATTTTGTATTCAACATGATACGAATATTGCTTCTCTTTCAGCAGTTTTATGAATACACAATCCTTTCAGTGTCACTACAAACTTACCTATACAGATGACAATCCAATAAGATAAACCAAATATAAGAACTTTGTCACAGAACAATTACATAAATGTTTCTCATGACAGTGTCAGGGTTGAGACTTGAAGCACTAATGGCACTACTTGACAGCTTACCTTTACGTAGGGTCACAAGCGGAATGTTCAATATTTTAAGTGAACGTGGAGTATTCATTAAAAACTAAGAACAACACCAAAAGAAAACAAGTGTAAGCCAGTGTAGAGGCTCAGGTAGCAACAAAGCAATAATAGATAACAAATCTGCCAGTATTCTTGGTAAAACTGAAAGATGCAAGCGTATTTTCTATGCAGTTAATTTTGGAAGACAGGAATTGGTATGGGTGAAATGCCCCAGTTCTTCACCTGTAGCTCTGTGCTTCTTACTGAATTTGGTCTCAGACAGTTCAGAGTCTCTCATTAGAAACTGTAAAACTTCAGCTATTTAAATTGATGTGTTCATCTCATCAATACAGGCAAGCAAAACCTCACCCACAATAACACACAATGCCTTATGTGTAGCCAACACTTCCAATGTACACACATAACATTATATTTTGTCTTGCCTACCATAAGTTTTTATTAGCAGAAGCATAACATAATTTCTGTCTGTGCAGTGGAGGTCCTCAGAGTGGTCTTGCTGAAGTTGCAAGTCTTTTAGGATGTTACACCAGGTCAACTGGTAAATAGTTAGCAACATTTCAAAGGAGCACAGTGCCTCCAAAACTCTGTAACTATATTCCAGTCTCCACAGCACAACCTCAACATTACTCTTTTCAGTTTCAAGACAAGTTTACCACCAATATGCAACATTTATTCTGGCAAAGTACAAATGTTCTCGCAGTTATTTCTTTACACCTGTGCTGTGGGTTCATCCTAATCAGAATTACTTATACTACTAACCATTCTGATGGAAGTCATGACACATTTTAGAATATTATTATTAAAATGAAGACAGAGAGGAAACACCAAAATTCCCAGTCAGGTCAGCTAGTCTCAAAGCCAAGACATGAATATGTGACCTAATACAAGCCAGAATGCTAATCACTCAACAACAACAAAAAGTAGTTTACCTGAACAGAACCAAGTTATAGAGGATATACTATATGGCATAACATGTTCAGTGTGGCCCTGGCCAATGCAGATATTTTAAAGCAGTTAATTGTACAACTGTACCTAAAAATGCCTTGCACACACAGCATAAACCAGTGTTTCTCAAACCACGGGCTACCCAAAATGCAGTGCCATTATGGGCAGGGATCAGACCCAGTAGACATGAGCCTTTAACTACTTTCATTTACAAGTATGTGTTCCCATGACAGTGGACGTCCAAAATGCTGATTTAAAAACTCCCTGTGTGGTAAAAATCTAGACACATACATGTTCATCAATTAAATAACGCAAAAACTAAAACATCCTGGCAATGATGCTGCTTACACCAATTACTCAAGGCCATAGACCCCCATTTCCTTGTGGTAGCTGTCAACCCTGCATTCTGTGTGGCTACAAACATTCCTCATGCTCAGTTTTGATGGGTTCTTGATGAAGTCACAATGCATACTGGACAATTACTACCGGATCTCTATGTCACGACAGAATCTATAAGTTATGAAGTAACCAGACAGAGATTTCTTATGCAATTTTGCCATTTCTCAATCTGATATGTGGCATCATGTTGCAGAACTATGAGAAACCACCAAGCACAACTGTTCTGCGAATACAGGCACAGTCTTGGCCACTCCACATATTAAGTGCATTATATTTCTTAACCCCCACATTAATGTTGTTACATTAGGATTAAGTCTGACCTATTAAGCCATGGACAATGTCTTCCAGCAAGATGGAACCTGAAAGAGCCATTTAAAGGAAACATCACAAAATAAACCCTTACTGTTATTTATGTAGACAGTGTAAAACAAAAGGTTATTCAAGGGAACATCCTATCACCTAAATTGATGCAGCAGAATGCTACCACATTTAAATTACAATTGTGCATAAAGCAACACATATTGCATTATACTAATTACAGCCTTTAAACCAAATTTCAGCTGTCAAAATTATTAATTAGGAAATACTGCTAGTCATTATATGCACTAACATACCAAAAAGGGGGGGGGGGGGCGCCCATCTAAAACTACATTCCTCAATTCTGCACGTCTAGGGTCAGCTATAAATACGAATCGCTACTTGTTCTTAAGTGCATCTCAGAATTCACACCACTATCGGCTTCACTACGGAACATTTCTGACATAATTATCTGTACATCATATGCAGTCCAAAAAAAAGTAAAGAACATCCAAATTGTCTGAGACCAAACTTGGAAGAGTATGGACTTTGAAGATATGTTACATCCATGCTGCTGTCTGGTCACACTAGCATATGCACCAGTCTACACACTGCAGCTGCCAAAACTGCACAGTATAGAAAAGAAGAAGCCATGTATGTTAGAGGAACTGAGAGTCTCTAACTACCTGATATAAACAACACACATCTGTGTCTGCACTTACACATACAGAACAACATGCTCCATTGGAATTACAGGGAAACAACACGGTTTATAATGAATTTTGGCATACAGTACACCGTTAGAGCACCACAAGATATGTTTTTGGGACTGATTATTGCTCATCTGTCATTCATAAAATATAAATCTATAACAGGGTATTTTCATGATAATTGTAACTCACAGATATGTCAAGAAATGTACTGATGACAGCTGGGGTTCTGTGCACTAATAAAATTATGTTGATCTAAATTTAACTTCATGCTCATATACTAAACTGAAATAAATTTGGGAATTAATAAAAGCAATTCAAGAAGTGACATTCTCATTGTGGTATTGCTGAGGCTTCAAGTCTTCATCCTTAGGTTTAGTGGGGTCTAGAAATCCAAAAAAAATTAATTTTTCTTGGACTGCTTGATCCTTGAAGATGAGGATGCTATGATCCTTTTAGACATTGGGAACCATTCACACACAGACCCAGCATTATACTCCAGAAGATATAACTCCTGGCAAATGCAAATTCGTTCCAAGTGTATGACTTAAACTGAATTTCTAAATGAGGAGTGACTCCATGTTTCTCCCTCCTGTGGCATAGACATATATAACAGAGAATCATACACAAATATTCAAACAAATTTTATCTAAACACCTATGCCACTACACTCATGAATAAAGCAGTGAATTATTTTCTAAAAACAACGAAGCATTTTTCAAGAAAGTAAAGGTATGAAATACTAATTGCAATTACTTTCACACACAGGACAGTATGAGCCCTGAACCACTGCAGTAGGTGTTTGTTTATGACAACTTTGTTTATAATTCAGAGATAGTAAATGCCTCCTTATATCTGCGTTCCAGCAGCCTGGTTAAATACCACTGTAGAACTTTTCAAACAAAGTTGATGACAGTTTTTGAGAAGTATTTGGATGAGCTTAAACAAATTCACTGAGAAAGTAACATACTACAATAAAAAGCAAAAGCCTATATGCAATTCACAGAAATAAACAAAAGTTACAACTCTGGACTGGAATTGAATAATAAACACCCATAAGCAAGGAACATAGAACATATACCATTATATGAGTACAGAAATGTAACACAAGAGGACAGAAGGTAGAATACACAAGTATTATGGAAAGCCTGCAATGCTAGATTTATAATATTTTCACAAAATGTTTTAAATTTAAAAGTAACTGACAAATGATGTATGTGTGTATTTTGTTTGGAATCCCCCCATTGTCAAGAGTGTCCCTTTTATTGTGTTACTGGGCATGGCAGCTTCATTGAACAGAAAGCCTGCATCTGCAAGAACATCCCATAATGGTTGCCATGCTCAATGACATGATAAAAAGGACACCCTGTGCATGGTACGTTACATAATCTTACAAATACTTCATGAACATATCATATATATGAAAGCAGTAAAATTATGATACATCAAATGTGGAGAAAACCTGAAAATAAATCAAATTCATCACCCGACAACCCATACAAAATTACATAGCTCAATCTGAGAATATTTTAAATTTCTCACACAGACATGTAGTTCCCTCTGAAGTGTGTGATCAATAAAAATCAAAGTGTTCTGTATAGCTAACAGAATGAACATTTTTTTGTTTTGTTTTGGAAGGAAAGGTTTGAATATTCTGAAATAACAAGAGTGTGATGATCAAGTACTGAAAAATAAACATTAAAAGTCTTTAAAATGTCAGTAATAAACAACATGAATGCCAGATTCCACCATGTCTGAGCTGTATAATATGTTATTTCCAGCAAGAGAGTTTTCACTAACTTTATTTTATTAAATACAAATTATCAATATAGTGTACTGACAAATATCAGAAACAAACATGTCCTTCGCACAAGTAAAAGAAATCCAATACACACCCAAGTTATGATTGCTTATGTTGTAATTAACATTCCATTACAGCTACAAAATCAGACATTCTCACAGTAATGCTTATGAAGATTCAAGTCTTCTAAGGCACAGTCCAAGACTTGGACTGCCTGAAGATGGATGCAGTAGGCTCTTCTGAAATGTCAGCAACTACTTACCAATTTACATGGCATAACATTCAGAAGACTTGAACTACCATCAATACTGTTTTTTGTGATACAAACACAAATGTGTCAGTTCACACTGTGCTTCATAACAATGAACACAATTCCACATACCACTAAATCCACAAAAAATATTAAGAAAACTTAATACTCATGACACATATTCCCAAATACTGTTTTGTCTGCAACTCAAAAAGTGTTCAGTTTTATACTGTACAGCATGACATCTTACACAGGTATAAGTGGCTAATAAACAAGCAATAACAACTATTTAAAGATAATTTAAGCTGACAGTACAACACTTACAGGTTAGATATCAATTGCTAGATGGCTCTCTGACCCTAACTAGTGAAGAACCACAATTAAATAACCACAGAAGCATAAGATTGGGGGTATTAAGTATACATCCACCCTTTCTTAACTTCTGTACTAGATTTAGGTGAATAGTATTTTGCGCGTACACTGCACAATAAACTCAGTTACAGTATTTAAAATTATTATGTTGGAAAAATGTCATATCAAAAAAATGTACATACCATAAAATATTTGTTATTTTGATATGGTAATTATTTAAAAAAATGTCAATAAGAATCTAGATCTTTAAGCAACACTGTAATCAAAGTTGTCAGACAAAAATTAAAATTAGATTTTGTTGATTTTTCTTAATAAGATGCTAAAAACAATGTTCCATTAGCATCCATTTATCCAGAATTGCACATTACCTCCAGACAAATGGATTGACATGGCATAACAGCCACGTTTTCATGCACTATTGATAGGTGTACCTAAAATGTGTTTCAGTTCCCTACTATGATCGTTCTTACCGCAAACATACATGCATGCACAAATGTATGTGTGCACATTGGGTTCTAAGACACATCAGTACAGATGCTATTTGCTCCTATATACAATTTTGGTTGCAAGATCCATTCCATTACATGAGCCAGTTCAATTAACCTTTAGACGCCTAATGTCAACTATAGTTGACGTACCATACCGCTAACCTCTAAAGTTGCATTTTATATATTTATTCAACAAATATATGTACTGAATATTTTAAACATGGTATATACTCTCTTTTTTTCTCTCTTCAAAATGCAGTTTGTTTCATAATTCTAATGTATTTGGTTCCTGTGTTATTCACATTTTATGTACATGGTGTGCTAAAATTAAAAAATAATTCCGGCGCCAAAAGGTTAAACAACACTGTAATCTGTCAGACAGTAAAATAGTTGTGTTTTGTTGCATAAAAGAATACTGTACTGAGTTACATACTGCACAGAATACAGTACAGTGAGGGGACTGACCCTAAATTATAATTATCCTCTGCAGCTTTTGCTATTAGCATACTGTAATTTGTTTTTAAATAAGCTTTCCTTTTTATTCAGAGTTTCTGTCACTTGCTTACATGAAAAACAAGAACCTGCCGAAGAATTGATATTAATGTTTTATGTCCTTCACTCAGTATCTTTCTGGATTTTGCACTTAAAATACAAAAGTACATATCACTTACCTAGAAAAGTGTACTTTTACTGCAATAAATTATGAACATTCATTCTTTGTTCAAAGGTTATTTTCCCCAGACAGAAAACAAGAGCATTAAGCTGAATTACTAACTCAAACTCCACCTATTTTATTCTACAGAGTGTCTCATTTCTGCCATATATATAATACATGTATATTTATATATTTATATTTATCTGTCTGTGTATCTGTCTATCTACCTATCTAACCAGATACATTTTCTTTTTGTAATAAATGCTTGATACTTAAAACACATTTCATTATAAGACACCATACACACTCACAAGCTACAACACAGAACAAATAAAATGGATGACAAAGAAAGAGCAACACTTGTGATACTTACCGCACTCACCTTACGGACCATGCCCCCATTGGCTCCAGCAATCCTCCCTCTGTGCTCACTTACTGAGTCCCCTCCTTCACTACGAATGCTCATATTTTCTCTCTCATTCATCTTTTCATCATTGCCTTTAGCCTGCCCCACAAACAATTCATAACTAAGGCATGAGCTCCCTGAAGGAGACTTCACTACTTCTGCCTGTTGAGCTGCTTGTGCTTCTTTATCAGCCTGTTTTGCTCTTTTGGCCTCCTTGGCAACAGCCGCTGCCTCCGCTTCCTGAAACACCACACATGTGATTTATGAACACTCTAAGATACAAGAACATTGTAGGACCTGAACGCCCTTAGACAACTGGATCAGTTAAAGAAAATGTATAGAGCCTCTCTGAAATGAAACACATTACAAAGACACCGAAGTAGGCCTAAAACAATGATTACAAATAAATTCACTGTTTATGATCCAGTGTGAACTGTATGTGCCATTAGCTCTACACCAGAAAACTCTGTGTTTTGTCCCCCCTCCCCCTCCCCAGCCCCATAACAAACACATGAGTTTTGTATGATTCTCACAATAAACAATGATTACTTCCCCAGAGAGCAGCATATTGCTGTTCCTTATAATGGACACATAATGTGTTCTCTGTTAAGTGGGAACAAAATTTTTAAATATAATTAGGGAAAGATTGGAAGTCAGTAAACAAGCAGCACAGAAGTTTGATGTGGAAAGATTTAATCTCAGGAAGCTAAATAAGCTGGAGGTTAGGAAATAGCATCAGATCAAGATCTCAAACAGGTCTGGAGCTTTGAAGAACTTAAAATATAGCGAGGACATAAACATGGCTTGGGAAAACAAGCGAATATCAAAACCTCAGCTAAAGAGAGTCTAAGTCTGTAAGAATTGACTGCAACATAAACCATGGTTTAATGAAGATTGTTTATGTTTTTTAGATCAAAAGAAGCAGGCTAAAATGGAGTGGTTAGAGGATCCAAACCAAAGTAATTTAGGTAATCTAAGGCATGCAGCTAGTAGAAATTTCAGAAACAAAAGAAGGAATATCTGAAAGCTAAAATTGATGAACTTCATTATAATAGTAAGATAAAAAATATCAGAGACTTGTATAGGTGCATCAATGACTTCAAAAAGGATTACCAGCCTAAATCTAATATAGTAAAAGATGAGAAGGGTGATATGGTTACAGACTTCCACAGTATTTTGGCTAGGTGGAGGAACCATTTCTCTCAGCTATTCAATGTACATGGGGTTAGTGATGTTAGGCAGACAGAAATACATACAGCAGAACCATTAGTGCCTTAACTGTGGGCCTCTGAGGTTGAGAGGGCTATTGAAAAGCTAAAAAGACACGAATCACCAGATTATTGACCAAATCCCAGCAGGACTGATAAAAGTAGGGGGTAAAATAATTCCCTCTGATATCCATAAACTTATTAATTCTATTTGGAATAAGGAGGATGATAAAACAGACTGTAATAATTATAGAGGCATATCAATTTTGTCAACTATGTACAAAGTTTTATTCAACATCCTGCTGTGAAGGTTAACTCCACTGGCAGAGGAAATTATCGGGGATAATCAGTGTAGATTTTGATGCAACAGGCCAACTACTGATTACACTGTTCAACAAATTTTGGATGATTGAATGTTATGGTTAAGTGAATATACTATCTTTATTTTTGTTGGGCCACAGAATACAAAAATAATTCTAAAATTCATTGGTTAGCTCTTGTTTTCGAGATAATAGCACCATCATAATTATATGTACAATAAACATGAATAGAAAATTACTGACCTTAACGATGTGTGCTTTTGGCCTGTCAATGGTATTTTGTTTCAGGGCATAACTTTTCATTATCCAGCAAAAATCACCTAACATGGCAGCGCTCCATTTCCCTTTGTGCCTGTGCTCCATCACCGAAATGTCTTGATGAAAGCGCTCCCCATGTTTGCCACTCATAGCACCACAATTTAATGGAAAGAAATCCAGGTGTGAAAATAAAAAGTGTATTTTCAGCGACATATTGCACCCCAACTGTTCATACAAATCCATCAGATCTTGTGCAAGTTCTCTAAAATTTGCAGCTTTGAAATTTCCCAGAAAACCATTCGAAACCCTTCAAAGGATTGCCATGCTGCTTTCTCCTTGCCACTTAACACTGCTTCAAACTGCTGGTCTTTAAAAAGTTGTCTGATTTGAGGACCAACAAACACACCTGCTTTTACTTTCT
>Ga0123352_10010714_pt1 | contig 14408 bp, 7 predicted proteins | sample TergutLab28metaG_FD_89700 | JGI IMG/M metagenome (GOLD analysis project Ga0123352, IMG submission 89700) | Labiotermes labralis P1 segment gut microbial communities from Petit-Saut dam, French Guiana - Lab288 P1 | ecosystem: Host-associated > Arthropoda: Insects > Digestive system > Gut ... | reverse complement strand
TCAGACGTTAATACGTCCATCTTCAGGAGCTAGCGAGTACTTGTTGTGTTGTGTAGGCTGACTTGAGGCGTGCTGGTGTTATGTGGCGGGATTGGCTGTTGGTGATGTGGTATCCGAGTGTAGTGGTTCAGCCTGCACTCGGATACCAACATCACCAACAGCCAATCTCGCCACATAACACCAGCACGCCTCAAGTCAGCCTACACAACACAACGAGTACTCTCTAGCTCCTGAAGATGGACGTATTAACGTCTGAAACATGTTGAGCAATACATAATAAAGCAAATGTCATCTAGTTGGTCAACCTTTATTCAAATTATTTCAGGTGATTTACAGCGGTACACTTTTCAGTTTTGTATTTTATTTGCAACTGAATCTTCTCACAGTCCCCGAACAGACACGATCTCCATTTTATCCATCTACTTTCCCACAGGAAGCTGCAATATCACTTCACAGAGACCAAACCGCAGTAATCTGTGGTATCTTCGCTAAAATATTTTGAACCAACAAATCAAACACTTTCTCCCCCTTCTTGTCGCAGGTATTGAATACCGGGAAATGAATATCTTATGAACAGTGCAATAACAAAAGTTCGGCTTCCAGCGCCAAATGACCAGTACTGAATATGTAGAAACCTCTTAAGCCTGACGGTCTCGCCAAATCTTCATATTTGAATTCCGTAGCAGATTGCATCCAAAACCAGTGAACGCGTGGAATTTCATCATCAGAGAAGTGAGAAGCGTAAGGTTCAGGCCAGGGGTAGGGGGTACAAAAAGGGTATGCTAGGGGATACAAAATAGCTGAGTTCCAATTATGAGGGGTCAACTACTGTAGCTTTTGATGTTCCGATTAAAATGGGTGTTACAGAATGAGGGTAGGGTGCAACTGAAGATTAAAAAAAAAAAATTATGCAGAGGAAACAACATCGCTGTTAGACTCAAGTCAGTCGAAGATGAACAATGATTATACAGACGCCGATAAGAACGGACAATATGATTGCCGACTTATGCGATAACGGTCGGCCTTCTACGTCAATATATTTCTGAATGTCAGCGGACTGGGACGTAACAAACGTCACGCTGAATAGGTCCATTGAAGGGATGGTAGGGTCGGTTATTGTACTCATGTGTTGTCTCAGATCAACTGATAAGTGATCCAACACATCAGTAATGGTGAAATGAGAGCACCATATGCAAGATCGACAAAGAATAACGCCCAACAAAGCAAGACACACGATTCCCTAATTGTATTCCGCAAAGGTTATGGCGGATTCGGAGAATAAATTAATCTTTACATTAAAGTTTCTATGAAAAGACAACTTTGGAGTCTAAATTTCACACACTCGATTTATGAATATACAAATTTCAGAACGTAAGCCATAAAATACCAAACACCAGTAGCTAGTAACAAACCAGAAGCAACCCTCGCAATCTCGCGCAGTTAGTACGCATGCGTCAGCACAGTATGAAGCTAAGCAACCAAAAGCAGCACTCCAAATCTCGAGTAGACAGTGCGCATGTGTCACTCGGAAGTAGTGATGGTCAGTAGCGCCATGTAACAGTATTCACGGAACCAGAAGCTGTTCTTTTCGATATTTCGCAATACAGACCTCCAGCACGCATGCCTGAGTCGGCTGTCTACTGTACATCGTCATGGCCACGGCCGTTCAAGTTTGACCATCTACGCCAGGTCTGTTCGAACCTCTATGTGATGCGGCCAACCTCGGCAAAATTTGGTCCGCTGGCAGGCAAAATGAAATTCAATACAAAGAATGAAGAATGAATAAGTAGGCAATAGATTACTATACGCAGAGTTGGTTTACCTGTGTATTTTCCTACTGATTGTATTAGGAAGAATATATAAGAAGTATAATTTAAAGGCTAGGTTACTGTGCCGCCAGCACATTTTTACTAAATGTATTAGTACAACGTACGTCTCCATGCGTAACAGCTCATACGTCTTCACAACTACTTCGGGGTTCTGTCTCGGTTTTACCAGGGAAATGAATAAACGACGTTTTCACATTTAAAATGTCTCCGCGGGCAACATATTTCCCACGAGTTACGAGGTGGGCGGGACGACCTATGCGAAGATGACACAGACGGACAAGGAGGACAGCTTCTGTGTTCGAACTACTTTGTGACGATACACGCACTTCCACATTGAATGGTGTCACTGTACCTTTCATCATCGACGTTTACTGCAACAGGTAAAAGCCGCCGCGTTCCCACGACTGGTAGATATATTTGGCAGAGATGCCATTGATTGTACACTGTAAAAGGAGCCAAATGAATAAAGGTCATATCATACTGTTTGCACGGCTGCTTTATTTGGCAAACATCCCTATTCTGGTAAACTTGTTTAAGTATTAAAATATTTGGCAAATGACCAGTCGTGAAAACAATATGACAACCATTTACTTGGCTCCATGTAGCACGCAAAATTATGGTAAAGGTAAGGTGAAGTTCACCCTATAACATGCCAGGAAGGCACAGAGGGGTGAGTACAGGTGTAGCACTACTCTTTCTTTAACATCGACAATAGATGGGGTTGGTAGTAAACGCCACGCCCCGGCTGCTTTACTACTGGAAATGACCCAGTGCCCACTGTATAGGAGGCTGAGCGGGCCGGTGCGGACGGGTGCGGGAAATTTCGCCCCACCGCGATTCGATCCCCGGACCGTCCAGCCCGTAGCGAATCGCTAAACCGACTACATTATCACGGCACACCACAATTATTGGTGCACCTGTCTATTATACCGGCTATGGGAACGAGGCTTTATTTTGATAAGCCACATACGAACTGTAGGGTGATGTACAACCTATTGGAAAGACATCCATTTATGATAAAGCAAGTACAAACTGTAATGTGATGTACCCCCAATGGCAAAACATCCTTACATTCTTTATGGAAAGACATCATTTGCTTCAAAAATTCAACGGGAGGCTGCGACAACTTGGGTGAGGGGTGGGGTGGGGTGGGGGTGGAAGAGGGTACCCCCACCCTCTCATAAATACCGTACTGCTAGGGTTGCATTTCATGAGGAAGGATAGCAGCATAAAACTGCAAACTATTCATTCTTAGCGCAATAAAATTTCAAAATACTGATCCATAATAGGAATATCACGTATGTACTAACTCCACGATTCATCCCCGCAACGTTAGGACGTATGCCTTATATCTTGAATGAAAGAAAATAAATGAATACCGACAGAATTCTGGCATATAATTTCTTGTAAAGTTGCTATTACGACAATGTGGGCCACACGAGAAGAGGATGTGGAAAGGACTGGCTATCATACTGCAGAGCGGTTTTCTTAGACTGCGTCACTAACTATATGAGGTTCTACTGTCTAATTCCTTCGGTGAGGTAAGGAGATTACGGAACTCGCCTGAAAACATGGGAAATGGACCAAACACGCATAGAATGGTGACGTTTTCCTTAAGCAGCGTTGAACCTAAAGATTTACGAGAACATCGCAATTAGTCGTGTTGGACCCGTGCGATTTAAGTTTAAACGATGTTATGCCTTATAAAGTGTCCACTCAAGTCGGAGCTCGCGGGCAACATGTTACATGGCCAAATGTGTTGTCAACGGCGACATTTGAAAAAGAAAAAAGTATTTTGACCCTTTTCCTAGCAAAACCGAGATAGAAAGCCTGAACAGTTCTGAAAACTTGTGAGTTGTTTATCTATGGAGACATACGTCATATCACTGTTTCATTTTGTAAAATTGTGCTCAAAGTAACAACAACCTAGAAAATTTCACTTTTAAAAATTTTTCCTATCATATTTTTAACGCAAAATGATATACAGGGGTGCTGGTAAGTCCTTAGCCACACTAGGAAGGAAACAAACTAACATTTCTGCCAGAATGGTATTTGCTTCGGCGCCTTGCCTTGAACGGAAAAAAAAAACTTGATGACAGCTCGCGTCTCGATGTTGTCGAAATCGCGCGCGTCCCTGACATGCTTCCAAGCTTTTTTCCTTCCTGGTCGGGCTAAGGACTTATAACCCCAGTATAGAAAACGCACACGCAGATATACGTATACTTACCCACTCTCCATTCTGTGTATTGAAATTCACATTCTCCGCACCACACAAAAGGTTCAGCGGGCCTCCCTTACGCTATATTTTAGGACTAACCTCTGACCACGGCGATGATATGCAGTTCCCGTTAAAGAAAAACGAATGTTCTTTTCTTCCCGAAAGTACTGGATGTTTGCCTTCAAATTATGTGTAAATTTTAAAAAATCCATTCCACATTAACACTAAACACATGTTACATTTCTTTTTCGTGTAAATATATTAATATTTTCTCTGAACCTTCTACGCTTTCGAGAGTGTATGAGGCTAGGTGGCCACCAGTGAGGCTAGGTAGCCCCCACAGACTGTTCAGCAAAAATGGTAAAGAGAAAAAATCAGTAAAACAAATCGGATGTAGAGCTCGGCTGTCAAGCGTTTAGCCGGACGATTTAATGAGGCCCTACGGTCGTCTTAGTACAGTAAACACTACTGTATGAACCAAAGAGAGCTAAGGGACAGTTTGGTTTCACGGCGTGGGAGTGCACCGAGGAACTGTCAGATAAACGTTAATGCTTTCAGGTGAAGTGAGGGGAATGGCCGTAATTAATCGCGACGTCCTTTTGCAATGAGCCCCCCCCCCCCACCCTTGTGGGGTTTAAAGCGCCGGACTAACATTCTACAGCCACCATTTTCATTTCGCGAAAAAAAAGTAAAAGTAAAAAAAATGCATACGAGCTTCTGTAAAGTGGGGCGGTCTTCCGGGCGAAGTGAGAGTAATGGAAATTGGGGAGAGGGAGGCGCAACTGAGAACGAGAGATAAAAATTGAGCGACAGGAATACAGAAGACAAAGATGACCGATTCTAAGGAAGAGCAGACCAAGTAAATGTTTCCAATTTTACTGCAACGCGCACAGGACAAACAGTCAATCACGTGACAGGCATAAATATAACGTAACTGACTAACCGTCAACTGAATGACTAGCGAAGTTTCTAATTAACTAATCAGCCACGCAAACATTCCAAACAATTAACCAACAAACATATTAACCGATTAATTACGCAGTGAGCAAAACAAGTAACAAACGGACCAAAACAATCAGTTAAAAATCATGTTTCTCATATCCGAGTCAAATAACCTTGACAGGTTACGTGTCAAGGTTAACTGACAAGGTTAACCTCATTCCTCTATTCCGGACGTAAATGGATTGAACCCCTGTCCGGAGAAGCCCACTACGATGTCTTCGTGCTGTTTCGCAGGGCTGGATCCTGAAAAAAAGGGCCGCATCCCAACCGACCGTACATCAATGAATGCAGCATAAACTCAGCAACTGATATAGCGTCATGATATAAATCAACCTCCTCCATCATTCACAATCAGTACAACACAACATGATCTCAGTAGGTGATACAAGAGTGTAACATAAATTCATGCCAGTGACCGCCAATTTCCACATTTCACTCTAGTCATCATTCATAATGAACTTTATGGTAAGAACATCACTCGAAGCTTCACAATTCCGACAAACCCCGTGACAAGAAAGACAAACACAAGTATCATTTCTCCGTTCACGGGCACTCTGAAGATTTTCTGCATCCTCCTCCTCATCTCAAGAGCAACTGCCTAAGCATTTCTCCGGTACCAAGCGCGTTTCGGCTGTTGTTCTTTTGCTGACGAACAAGTCGCGATATTATATATAAAAAAAGATGAATTTGTAAAGCGGGAGTCTAAGAGTCGTGACTATTAGGGTGGTATTGGTGGGACGGAGGGGCGGGGGGTGTTTGATGTCGAGGATTTCAATTTCATCTGTTGATGGTGCACATACCGACAGAGACAAGCCAGCCTAACTAAAAACTGTATAATTCTGCTATCAATCGCGCTGTCCTCAACTAAAATCTTTATTCGTATAACGATCCTGTATACAAAACTAATCATTTTGATAAAGCGCCCCATCATAGGGAAACTTTACTTCTGTTCGCTTTACATACAGTGAAACACTACTGTGAAAATCATTTCTCACTTTTTAGAACAAATTAAAAAGTAATTAAAAATTTAAAGAAGTCGGCAAATGATTTGAGATTGAAAAAGTGTACTTCAATCCGGTGTCCGCCCCACACACATTTTTTGTTACCTTGTATATATTATTGACACGATATACAAACAGCAAACTTCAGGTTTCATACTGAATGTAATTACATACTCACAAAAACAATAACCAGTAAACATGACGCTTGAAAACACACAAGACACCTTCATGCCTGAAGCCAGGTGGTCCATACTGTGCACGTGTAACCAGAACTGCTAAAATTCGTCCTACACACCAGAGTTGTTTGTGACATGCTGCTATAAGCATACAGTGTTCCTTCCTGCTCTCAGTCCATTAAGAATCATCAGCTCTGCCAGGTCACATATCCAACGGCGTCGGACTGGCGCACATTCTTGCACAGAGGGAAGAGAGAGGGAGAGAAAGCGAGACCAGAAGATATTACCGCATCTGTAATCTCTCCCACGCTTACAACTATTAAAACACAAACGATTATTAGGAACACACTTTCATCCATTATCGATAATTTAAGAAAAATATGATTTGGAAAATCACTAGTTAGTAATGATCACATTATTCTGTAGTAACTTCATATTTCATATACACACCTACTAATAGTAAAGTTACAAACAAAAGTTACTGAACAATGCTAAGCTTGCCAATCAAATTTTAACTACTCATTTTTAAACAGGCCCTCCATTTCCTGCGCTAATTTATATTGACATTTTATAACCCATATGTAACAAATAACGACATACGGATGGACCCATATAAGCACGCATAAAGAAATTCAGCTTATCACTCTACACGATCACCCTCTGTAACTTTGTTGTCTCGACGTGCTCAGTCTGGTAGGTGAACCTCCTTCGGGAAACGGGTGTGGTTCACCGAATCACATAGTTTTAATTATTTATTTTACTTGTTTTATTTACTCAATTTATTGTTGATAAAATGTAAAAAGGCGTGCTGTATCAAGTTAAACAACTAAATCATATTTTATTAAACTAACACAAGTCTTTTGTACTCCCTCACTGCCTCACATTGCTCTCTTACGCGACTGACTTCCTTACTGGACTGCTAGGGTCCGTTTAAATCTTTCCCCTCCTACCTATCACCAACGGTTCTGAATATACGTTGACAGATTAAACCTAAAACGTACAGCTATGAACCGTCCGTAACTGACGCCAGCAATCCTAATAAAAACAACTTGTATATAAAAAATGTTCGGCTACGTCACTAACGACGATGCATCCTTATTGTTAAAATTTTACAACACTTCGTGCAATCATATTACATTCTCTGTAGACACAAAAGCTTAAGTGTGTGTGTGTGTGTGTGTGTGCATGCTATCCACGTGTAACATACTTCAGCTGACTGTTAGGTCCATCCCCTCACCTCCTCGGTACGATATGCACAGATTACACACACTTCGGTGGACGGACAGGCGAGCCGCATGAGTGATGGAGTGATGCTGAAAGATAATTAAAAGTCTGAGTTCGTGTTTTTGAATCACCCTACACCTTCATTATCTGAGCCCTGGGGAAGTTACCTCATTAGATTAAACAAAGGTGGAAGGGGGATGCGTGTGCAGTAGAAGACGAGACTGGCCAAACGATATCTGGTTACTGCTGTGCTGTGGCCACAAGGTGTTGTTATAAGCCTGAGGCGAAATGTTGTCAACTTTTCCATCAATACTGTAGTATAGGTTCCTCACACTTTATATACTGCGCGATTCATTTGGTCAGGGTTCACACTTCACATTACACCAATGAACCATCTCAACGGATGTTTTCACAACACAGCCTCCAACAAGAGAGACAAGTGGTACATTCAAAAAACGATATCGTACATGTCAAGACACAAAGAAGCGAAGTACTATCACTATTTCACCACCTTCCTACCAGTTTAAATACCAGGCAAGAGAGTACAGTTAGTATAGTGACAGAATCACCTAGTTTAATTGTGGTTCAATCAGGCGACACAATTTTCTCTTCGTCAGAGCTTCAAGACCGACTCCGGGGTCCAGTCAGCCTCCTACTCTTGGGCACCGGGCGGCAAGGCATTAAACTGACCGCTCACCTCAAACTACGGCCGAGATAAGAATGAGGGGAGCTATACATCAACCCCCACCACATGCCTTCATGACATACACAGCGACTTCATCAGACATGTGCCAATGCTATTTACATACGCGTCTATGGACGTATCAACCAGTCTGCGAATATACTCAGCTGTGAATGTCCGTCTCAACACTCGAGGGATACTCGAATACTGAAGATCGTAGTTGATATCTGTTAGGCCAAGCGTTCCAATTTCTACCCAGGTGTCAAGCCATCTCGACTGCGATTCATCAGATTTTCTCACTCCTTACGACGCTTCCTTCCTCACTCCCACCAATTCATCACGCAAATCATCTCCATAATCGACATTACATACATGAAACAAACTGCCAGAAGCCCTCCTTAGCCCAAAATGCATCTAAATAATATACAAATACTTGGTGCTATAGCACATAAAAGAAAATACATCTCCGCCAGAGGCACCACATCCCGTATTTCTGCCACAGTTTTGAAGCAATTGACGCTTGCGCGGAAATCGCGACTTGGGCCAAGTCGCAATACACTAACATGATTTCCACACCATCCGGCAAGGTCTTCTCTAAAACTTGCAACCGGCTCTGGAGCGCACTCAGCTTCCTGTTCAATGGTTTCCATGGAGTAAAGCAGAAAGTAGCTCACATCCATCTAGTGAGGGAGTTAATAACAACCTGGAATTACGAATTATAACTCTACTCCCGCATATTTTCATGGCGTGTAGGACTTTACTCTTTCACTGTGGCCAAAATGCGGAGTTTCTAATGTCACAGCAAGTGGTATATATAGTTACCAGTGTGATTGAATGTGTTAAATAAATAAACCAAGAGTCAATCAATTCACCGCATATACTGATGTACACAGACGTTACGCCTTTAATATAATGTATTGATACTCCAAGGTATGGAAGACGTCTGGACAGCAACTGGGAACACCAACAGCTGCATACATCTGAGTCCGATTATACTGAACTATTTACGAATCCAGTGCGGAAGCTTGAATACAAGGGGAACGGGAAACGTGGATGCACGGATACTTTAAAGCCGATTTTATTTCTTCGTTCACTATATCCAAACGAAGCAAAAGGAAATACGCTACAGCCACACATGGGTGTCACGGTATGTGTTGCTACCGGGGCGAAGGTGGGAAGTGACGATATACAGCGAGAAGCGGCGTAAGGTTTCGCGTGAAATGGCCAGTTTAATTTCTTGTGCGCGGAAAAGGTCACTCATAATATCGTGTAAAATACCTAGGACGCAGAAGACGGCAAAATATCGAAAAATAGTTTGAATATGTGCATGTGGACTGGATTCAAACGACAAAGCAGTCATTACTAAACACTTGTGAACACGGTAATGACACTTCAGGTCCCAAAGAGCGAAGGAATTACGAAACAAATATCTCAAGAAGAACTCTGCTTATACTGTCCGTTCCCTTCTTCCTACTCCACTCGTGATCTTCAGTTAAGTATAGATGCAGTATTTAGGATTGGAGAAACCAAACACAGTTATGAACAAAAAGTATTTATGGGTGCGATGCAGAAAAACAAAATTTCCGCAAAGGAGACTCTGCAATCCGAAAAGGTTTTTGCAGTGTCCGTTCGATCCTGGCTGAAGTTCATGCGGTTTCAAGGCCACTGACGAGCAAGTGCTATCGAACTACCTACTTCTGATTCTTCATTCATTCATCTCGCCCAGGGCAACTGTCATCGCCAAGTAACAGAACTGAGTATCAGCAAATAAAGCGTCATATCCCAGAAAACCAAGGGTCAGTTGTTGACCCTCAGGCTGTAGTTTGCGTAATCAACTAGCAAATGCTAGAAAGTGCCTTAAAATGAGTCACGACTCTCACATGCTCTGCAGTTCTTCAGCTACAACAATATTTGCACATACTCTCCCCGGGCGAGAAAGCGCAATACGTACGTACTCTACGAAAAAGGAAAAAGCTATCGAATTTGTTTAATTATACCAAGTAGCAACTGACTTCTTGGGCGTACAGTACATAAAATTCCGCTCTCATGAATTTCATTGTCAGACTCGCAGTGTTGGACGTAAGATATCTTCATTCTAATAGGCCATAATGTGTGTGTGTGTGTGTGTGTGTGTGTGTGTGTGTGTGTGTGTGTGAAAAGAAATTTAAGTATGGAAATAGTTTCGCTTACGACTCCTTTATACTAAGCCCGAAGAAAAGAAGAAAGAGGTAGCATGGATTAAGCTACACTGTAACAGACAAACCCTTCACCCACGATAAAATCGACATGCACAAAAAAATGCTGGTAAAATGTCCTTTGGACTGAACTTCGCATTTATGCATAAAGGAAAAGACTTCCGTCATGAATTCTGCATATTCTGTACATCTGATCCCACGCGCAACGAATCTATGTGCGCGAGATTCAGGGAACTAAGGATGCTGGACGCAACACGGATATTGCCGCATGTCCAGATCGTTCTTATACATCGGCAAACATGAAACACCATATATGTACCAATTACCTGTAACGTGGCTTAACAGTGGTTCAGATTAGTCTGTGTCGGTCGTCACCTACATTTCTGTATCACCAAAATCATTCACGGCGGCTAAAACAGGATGTCCTCCTATTGGTGCTGCGATCTGCAAACATGGATTTCTATTGCCATGGAAGTCTGGATAGAAGACCACACCTCAATGCAAAACCCATATCGGTGCGATGGAAACAACGCGATGCACGTTCCTGACTAAGCGTGAACTAAGCATGAAAATAATTCCTCTGGAGGCCACCATCAGTTCTCTATACAGAGTACCTTACTACTACCAGGAACAAGATAGGAAATAACGGTATAATTTAAAAATATTGAGTAGCGTTCGCGTAATAATTTTTGCCTTCGGAGAGCAATAAGCATTACATATTCTAGGTGTGCGTTTGCAACCTTAGTTATCCAGCATGCAAAGCACACACGCCGTATTGTATTGTCTGTGGCTTGTGTGGCTCTACCATACTTTTCACATTACCTCATTGCCACGATTTTATGGAAAAAGTTACTGAACAGAGAACGTGTATTTCGATTTTCTCCACAACTTTTGTCCAAAACATTCCCCATTCTAAGAGCGAGATATTATCCGAAATGAACATAGGTCTTCGTGAAAAGTATTCTTGGCATATTTTAATGGCACTTGGAATTTTCTTCGACATATGGCCGAAAAAAAAAGCAAATATCAAATTTCATGAAAATCCGTCCTGTGGAAGCCGAGTTCTATGTGGTCGAACGGACAGACATGTCGGAACTAATAGTCACTTTTCGCAAGTTTGTAAGCAGGCACCGATAAATTAGTTTTAAAGGAAAAGGTAAGATCCAAAGTATGATATCTTTTCCATCGCACTGCGCGCCCATATTACAGGCGCAAGGCTTCAGACACGGAAACCTGTCCTCCTATGGAATGCACCTAGTGCGGAGCGAGCACTACCAGGCCTGCTGTTTGTCATAAACGTGTAGAATCAACAACTAATGGGGAGGCTACATCAATATATGTCCGCATGTTACACACCGAAACTATTCAACGAATTTTGTACAACTTGAACTATGCATCTACAACACTACAGGTCGAAGAGGAATATAAAAGTGTTCCATGTCTCTCCAAAGGAAGTTCCTCATTTAGATAAGACGGAGAAGAACTTAACCAAACATTCGTCTAAAAATTCTCATATGCACCTCACAACACATTACAGTCGATACAGAATGTAAAACAAAGAATGTCGTGAGATCTGTACCTTACGTTTGGTGCAGATCGGCTTCGGTCCCGAACATCTCAACAACGCTCACTACTTCAAACTTGCGTACTGCCTTCTTCATTATACTCGTATTAACATCTACAATTGACAAATCTGTTTCCGAATATATTATTAGGTACAAAGTATACGATTTTGTGTTTTCGACCTAATCTCCAACTGCGATGTACAGCTGATCCCTTCAATGACAAAGGGGTTCACATTCCATTTACTGCCCAAGGCAGAGGAGTTTTAAAATTGTAGTATACTTACACACATTCTTGACCTACGGCGTACCGGGGTCGACAGTATGTGAGGGATTAAACATCCGAAAATTTCATCGAGACCGGCATCGAAGGGTCAAACAATGTGGTCAGGAGCACGAACACATCACACAGTAACACGCGCCTCCAATGAAAGTGCACGGAATGCAACCTCCACGGAGACCAGAATAACGTCTACGAGACCAAGAAGTCACACGAAGTAGAAAATATTTGTTCTCGAAACAAACAAACAATGAATCCAAAAACTCTAACATATAAAAACGTAAATGAGGGTTACATGGCAAGCAGGTAGGCTGTTTGTGGTAGATGTTCATAAACCTGGTCATTTTTCAGCTTTTTTGATAGTGTAATTCGCCCTTCAATATGTGTCAGATAACCGAGTGCAAGTTACGGGTCTGTAACAGCTGTACTAGTGCACAAAACAGTTCTTCGAATCTTGCTGCTGGCTGAACAAGTCTGTCCGTGAGGCAAACACATGAGCTCCATGCAGTCTATTCCGCCCCGGCAACAGTCGTCGGTAGCTTATCACACAGAGGCACTTCCCAAATACTGGGCCCTATGCGATTATAGCTGACCTTCGGAAAAACAAACAATAAACATGGATAACATCGTGCCGATATGTTTGCACTTGGTGCCACATACCTTTGCACTGTTTTGGCTTCCAGTGCATGACGTTACGTCGTCAATGTCACGCTTGAAAGTGCAGCTGTCACCTTTAGCTTAAGCCCGTAAAGGTCAATACCAGCACAGCAGTCACCCACTGCCCTTTCTTGGACGACCCTTCTCGATAAATAACCATAAACGTCCTACATCCGGCTCGATGCCATGTAACGTCTTCATCCTACTGGGAAAGGTGAAAAAAAAATCATCTGGTAATCTTGCACCAGTATGCATTTTGAATAGATAAGGACTGGTGGGTTATACAGTCACTGCAGCAAGTTAAGGAAATTCTACCACGCAAAATAATAATAATAATAATAATAATAGTGCAAAAGGAAGCGGAAAATACGTTAAAATACACGGGTTTATGTATAGAGATACATTGAATGTGGAACCGGAAATGTACGATTATACCAGTAATAACTGGAGCCACTGGAATGGTAACGAGAAGCTTAAGGAAAGATCTGGAAGCTGTACCAGGAAAACATTCGGTAGATTCACTACAAAAGACAGCTGTACTTGGAACATCACACATAATACGGAAAGTACTGCAGTGTGAATTCTGAAGCCTGAGCGATGGGGATCACCGCTGGTTCAAGAGAAGTACCAGGAAGAAAAGGCCTGAGATACAGACATCCATATAATAACAACAATAATAATAATAATAATTACACCGGCAGTTTCTTGTATACTTATACACGTCAGTGTGTGCCCAGTTACCAAAAAAAAATTGATTAACGAAGCGTTTTTATTGTTACGGCCGAAGGAGGAAATAGCCCTTCAACGTGCTGCGTAGGACAACTGGATGTGCCTCTTCGTCACCACTTCCAGCATGGTTCTGGGGCCGATCAAAAATCCTGCTTGATATTAACCGTGGAGTCTTTCTCTGGACATTAAAGACCGAACCACGACTTTAGAGAAATGGTCTATAACGTACAGTTTACCTGTGCGCCTCCTTATACGCCAACTTCAAGAGTCGCCACACGTAAATGACAAAAGCCTTTACTGCTGTCGATCGTCAATAATACTAGCGCTAGAGCCACATGAATCCCCTAGTGCATTTGTACACGTCATAACAGCCTTAGCATGACTACTGCCTAGACTTCGTTTCAAACATAGCTCACTTTTTCGAACGAAAAGTGCTGACGTAACTGGGGATTATCAGCAGTCTGGACGACACAACGAAGCAAGCACTCGATTTCTTCATACAGCGGGAGACCAACAGCAGCAGCGTACTAAACTCATACGGGTAGAACCCACCACATAAAAAACTGCTGTTTTCAGGGTAACGGTTAGCATCCCACCGTCTCAAAATGAAACATCACGGAACCTTGTTAGATTTACATGAGATACAGAGGTCCCGGGTTCGATCCCCGGCGCTACCAGATTTTCCGAGTAGTAGTGGGTCTGGAACGGGGTCCACTCAGCCTCGTGAGGTCAACTGAGGAGCTATTTGAATGAAAAAAGTAGCGGCTCCAGGTCTAGAAAACAGAGATTAACGGTTGTGGGGACCCGTTGCGCTGACCACGTGACACCCCTCTATCCGCAAAAGTTGGCACTA
>Ga0123352_10010713_pt1 | contig 14409 bp, 9 predicted proteins | sample TergutLab28metaG_FD_89700 | JGI IMG/M metagenome (GOLD analysis project Ga0123352, IMG submission 89700) | Labiotermes labralis P1 segment gut microbial communities from Petit-Saut dam, French Guiana - Lab288 P1 | ecosystem: Host-associated > Arthropoda: Insects > Digestive system > Gut ... | reverse complement strand
TGTGTGTGTGTGTGTGTGTGTGTGTGTGTGTGTTATTTTACGTTCTAAGGTGTAAAATTTATTGAATCAAATGTGAAATTGGAAAATTGGAAAATCGGACATGCAATTATTCAAGACATTATCACAAAGACAAGACGAAGTGCTTGATTTCAGAGACGAAAAGCTAATATTTAAACGATCGTCTTAAATAAAATATAATCAGTGCATGAATAAGAGAAAAATTCGAAGTAAATAAGTCTTTGGTACATATATATATATATATATATATACAGAACGCCACTGTGGTCTAGTGGTCAGAGTATCTGGCTACAGGTACAGAGGTCCCGGGTTCGATCCCCGGCGCTACCAGATTTTCTGAGTAGTAGTGGGTGTGGAACGAGGTCCACTCAGCCTCGTGAGCCTCGTGAGGTCAATTGAGGAGCTACTTTAATGAAAAAATTAGCGGCTCCAGGTTTAGAAAACAGAGATTAACGGCTGTGGGGACCCGTTACGCTGACCACGTGACACCCCTCTATCCGCAAAAGTTGGCACTAACTTAGCCGACCGGCGGCGGCTGCTCTGTCAGTATAGTTCGTGTGCGGACTAAGGCCACGGGGTTTGTTTTTATATACATATATATATATATATATACATATGCATGTACATGTACTTTAAATTTCGTTTTCGGCATTTCGTGTATGAGGGCAGTGATCTTGGGAGAAACTGAAAGAAGAATTACATTTACACTCCAGTGTCAGAGAAAGTTTCAGATTTTATGTAGCATTTATTCTTTTAATTTCCTAGATTTACGCACTGTCGCGTCATCCATCGCAGACAACACGCGATTTGTGTTAATTAGCATTGTTAAAATTTGTTAAAGTAGCAGCACAGACAGTTATTAATATTAATCACTACTGTAAAGGAAACAATAACCTGAATTATATTTAAATATTAGTTTTGTAAGGAGAGATGGTAATTCTGCATCCCTGTTATAAAATTCGGTTAGTTCTGTACAGGAATATAATCACTGTTCATACAAACCAGAAAATCAGAATATTACAAATGATGTTACGCTGTAAACGTTTACACAAATTTCTTCCAAGGCGTTATTTACGACTTACATTGCGCTGTTTTTCACGCAAATTACAATTATCAATAATGTTTGTGAGTATGAGCGCAATGAAATTTATCAACATCGTGTTGCAGCCGAACATTGTTGGTACAACAGACAGAGTGACTGGTGGCGTCAGTCGCGGGCAGTTCGGTACCGTCCGTCTTAAATTTAAACTATCAACGTACGTTCAAGAAACCGTTGGTGGAAGGTAGGAGGGGTTGCATACAGAGAGCTTTAAAAGGGAAAGAAGTTTAGCAGCAGATAACGGAATTGGGTGCCTAACGCTGGCAGTCGAGTAAGTGAGCTGAGTGAGATGGTGTTTAGGGCGGTTAACTGATAAAAACGAAAGGTTTTTAGTTTTGGAGGGAAGCGATGGTTGTGTTTTTCTTTTGTTAGAATATGATTTTTGCTTGCTTAACTGGATAAGAGTAGATTTTACACTAAAAATACAAACAAATAAACAAATAGTGAAGACTATGTGTGGATCCGATGAACCCCACTCTTATCTCGTAAGAAGTTTCACCTACCTCAGCTAGCAAATCAGGGCAAACGGGTACAAACCGTGATCGTGTACAAAGTGAAAGTCACACTTGATCAAGGGTGTCACTCGCTGAGTTGATGGTGAGGGGAGAGGGAATAGAGTGGAACAGAGGAAAATTATTATTTGCTTAGATATGTGCAGTATGGCTTTTCACTGTACCAATTTTGTCAGAAAATCCAAAATTACTCAAAGTTATTACGTGTAGCCTAAATGAATTTAAATTTGGAAAAAAAAAGTGGAGAAATTACGGTGGAAATTCAATTACGTCCTTACAGTATGATGGCCACTCAGCCGATTTTCACGGAACTAACACCCCCAATTTTCCCGAAATACAAGCCTGCTAACTGGTATTACTTGTACATTTTCTACATAAAATTTTATCCAAGAGGGTTGAGAAATTTAAGGAACAACTGCAAACTGTCAGTTACATCTGTATGTACAGTCTGGCCTTTGCTGCACCGATTTGTTTGGGAACATCGATTGCTCAACGACATTAAGTGTGTGTCTGGTTTGGTCAAGAAATAAGATCATTACGGTAGAAATTAAAATATGCCCTTAAGTAAACTAAGAATGTCTAAGAGAAATGAGGTAACGGGATGGAGAAGAATACATAACGAGGAGTTTAATGACCGGTACCATCATCAAATATTATTCGGGTGATCAAATTAAGAAGAAAGAGATTGACTGGGAATGTAACATGCGTAGGAGAGGATAGGCGCATAAGGCTTTTGTGAGGAGACCTGAGGGAAGGAGACCATTTGGAAGACACAGGCGTTGGTGGAAGGGAAATAGATAAATGGATCTTTAAGCAGTGGGATGGGTATGATTGGATGGATCTGGCTCAGTATACGGGCAGGTGGCGGGTGCTTGTGAATGCGGTAATGAACATTTGGGTTCCATAAAACGCTGAGAATTTCTTGACTACCCATGTAACTGTTAGCTCCTCAAGGAGGGCTATGCTTCGTGTGGTTATTTCTTTAGTTAGTTAGTTACTTAGTTGGTTAATTGATTATGTAAAGTAAGAAATTCACTGCACAAATGTTCACCTAATTCGGACTTACTATACGACCCTGCCTTCAGACCTCCACACCGAAATTCATCTCTGTGAAATAAGACACGTAGACAATATGAGCAGTTTTTCATTTACACCCATATGTACATTATGACTATCACTGCAAAGATTCCACAAAAATCACATCTGCTTATCGGCACTACCTGTAGAGACTCTACGTGGAAATTTATGAGTATCCAAACATAACTACATACGTGGAGAAAATGGCCAGACTTTAATTTACTCCCTTATATAAAGTATGCAATTACGGGCACAAATTTATTTATTTATGTAAAGTTTGGTTTCCACTTCATATTTCTCCACAAAAGTCACTATTTCCGAAACTATGTTTCATGGAGATCTGTTATGCCGAATTTACACAAATCGGGCAAGAAATGTGGAACATGCTTGTCAATGTTAATTTACGTCCAGACATAAAGTATAAGGGAATACGGAACTATATACAACAAGTAACACGTCCAATAATATCCAAAGATGCAGAAAATAATGTTTTATCCCAAACAGACCTAATTCTAGAAAAATGGAAAGACTATTTCTGTAAGATTCTTAATATATCAGAAGCTATAAAAAAACATTTATAAGAGAACGTACAAATGATCAACCACAAATCCCACTACCACCATACAACGAAATATGTTTCATGATCAATAATTTAAAACTGAACAAGGCAGCTCGTTCTGGTAACATACCTCCAGAATTACTTAAACATGGAGGTAGAACATTAAACAAAACTACATAAATTAATCCAAATGATATGGAATAACGAACAATTACAACAACAATGGAATGAAGGAATTATCTGTCCAGATTATAAGAACTGTAACAAGTACAGATCAATTACATTATGAAATATAGCAAGCAAAATATTTGCTATTTTACTGAGTAAGAGATTAATAGACAATATGGAGAATAAACTGGAAGATAAACAAATGGGCTTCTGCCCAAACAGTTCTGCTATAGATATTATCTTCATTGTAAGACAGAATTTTGAGATAAGCCATGAGCATAATATTGATCTGTATAACATATTTGTGGATTATACACATGCTTTTGATTCTGTTCATAGAAATAAGCTAATAGAATGCTTAAAGAAATTTTATGTTATACACACAAGAGCAAGAGTTAAGGTAAACGGAAACTTTACAGAGGAATTTATAGTAAAATGCGGAGTCTAACAAGGAGATCCTTTATCAGCAAATTTGTTTAGCTTAGTTATTGATACAATACTAAAAAAATGGAATTAATGGGAAACATTACTACACATGTATTGTGTATGCAGATGGCATCCTGTTAACAACAAGAACTAAACAGTCCTTATTAGACAAATTCCAGAAACTAAAAGAAATATCTGCACAGTATGGGCTAATTGTAAATGGTGAGAAGACAAAATACTTAAAATGCTTGAGGAAAAATTATAGACCAGAAGAATTACAAATTGACTCGATGTACCTGGAACAAATCCAGTCCTACAAATGTCTGGGATCAACTATAAATAGTGATAACTCAATAGAAGAAGAGATCCAATATAGAGTAACACTTGGAAATAAAGCATATTGTGCAAACCAATTTAACTTTGAAAGTAGATTGGTCTCCAAGAAATCAAAATTGAAACTGTACTGGAGCATTATAAGACCAATAGTAACATATGCCTGTGAAGTATGGGTATTGAAAGGAACCGTAAAAAACAAGTTAATGTATTTGAAAGGAAAGTGTTAAGAAAGATATTTGGTCCTAGAAAAGAAAGAGATGGTACGTGGAGAATCAAAACAAATGATGAATTAGATGAATTAATAAGACATAAGAATATAATAAATCACATGAAAGCACAACGAATAAGCTGGTTTGGCCATTTACATCGAATTACGGAAGAGAGAATGGTAAAAAAGTGTACAAGTGGAAACCGATGTCAATAGGACCACAAGGGAGACCAAAGAACAGACGGGAAGATGACATAAGAAATGACATGGAGAATTTGAAAATAAAGAATGGGATTATCTGCATCCAGGATCATAATAAGTGGAAATCGTATGTTGAGAAGGCCAAAACATTCAAAGATTGAAGTTGTAGCGCCTGAAGAAGAAGAAGAAGAAGAAGAAGAAGAAGAAGAAGAAGAAAAAAAAAAGAAGAAGAAGAAGAAGATATAAAATATGACTAGCACTCTCCCCACTCTCACCAACACGTACCTGCTCAACGACTGCAAAGTGACAAAAATTTCTCATTGACCAAAACCACATATGCACGTATAACATACACAACAACCGTGTCGGTGGAACTCTGCCGTCTTCAGGGTGTTTATATACAAATGTTTAAAAATCACTCAAGCATATAACATTACAGTAACAACAAATGGTTTATTGTAGTGATATCTACAGGCGAATTTAAACAATGTAAAAGGTAAAACAATCCCGTTACAGACCTGGACAGGCCCAGAGGGTTCCAGGAGGCTGAGGCCCCCAGATTTCAAGAAAATCGGCACAAGAAAGTGGTAAGCTTGTCAGTCCTACACACTTGCCGCCCACACCCCAAAGTAAATATTCCTGGTACTCATTTCTGATGGAGGCTGATTAGACCCCAGTGCCATAATGCGGCAGGAAGGATTAAACGAGTAAAAATATTCCACGACACCATCAGGAATCGAACCCACGACCTACCGGTTTTTAGCGCAGTGCCTCAACCAACTGCGCCACACCGTGCTCCCTTTCGAAAACGTAAAGTCATAAAACGTGGTTCAAATTCGATACACTCACTGGAGATGACTGAATTCCACCGAAACATGTAGGAATAAAGAAGATATTGCATTGTTGTTTATGTTAGATGTGCGAGCATTGGTTTTATAAGCGGGAATTTTCTCAGCGACTTTTCCTGCAGGTATTGTTTCGTTTATGTGTTTTATATTGTTTCGTTTTTGTGAATTTATTCTTATTTGTTTTATCCGTACTACTGTAAGGATTACTGTCACCGAATGAAAACTTAACTGCAGTAATAATAATAATAATAATAATAATAATAATAATAATAATAATGGGCTTCTCTACACTCTATGCCAAATTTTATCCAGTCGCAGTGTAGATAATTAGGGGAAATTTTCGATTGCACCAGATAAAATGCATGGCTTTCATAGCACGAAGTTCAACGAAACTGACAGGTACTCAGCGAAACTATCGCACAGTTCCATTGTTCAGCCATGCCCTTAAGTCGGTCAAAAAATAACGAAATTAATCTTCTGCCATCTTACGTAAATCACGAGTGGCACCCAGCCGATTTTCGTGAAACTCGCACTAGTTCAATGGAAATGCTTTCAGACATTCTATAATGAATTTTGTTACGCAATATATTAGTCGATATCAGAAACGGGTTAACCTCCGAACCCCGTGGCCGCGAGGTCTGAGGCGTGGGACTGCGGCTGCTCGCTTGCTGGGATGGCGGGTTCGAATCCCGCCAGGGAAAGGATGTCTATCTCTTGTGAATGTTGAGTGTTGTGAGGTATAGTTCTGTGCAACGGGCAGATCACTCATCTAGAGGATTCATACCGTGTGTGTGTGTGTGTGTGTGTGCCAATAAGTGTGCCAAAAATATTCTCTACACCTACAGTGAGTATGTAGAAAGAGGTCACAATAAAGAAAAGGAAATGGTGCCGTCTTCTAAATGTATTTTCAAACGTCATCGCTACACCAACTAGCTGTGTTAATTTTAAGAGTACGTAAAAATTGTAATTCTGTTGGATGTTCACGTATTTGAACAGGGTGAATAGGATGAGCCTTAGTCCACAGAAAACAATGTAAATTCATAAGAATCAAATTTATATAAGTGGGTTACTTAAGTCGTTTTCGATGGAAACAAAAATTTAATAAACTCACTGCATGCCTTCGCTCGCTTATCTCGAAACCCCAAAACAAGAAAGCGTATATTCGGCATAATATGTACCGCGTAACGAGATTCGTTTAAGATTGCGGTAAAAAAAGGAAATAGGCGTTAACGTAGTGTAGGTTAGGTTCCGTCGTGTGATGTAAAAAAACAGGAAAACTACAAACACGTCACCAGAACACGTATCAGAGATCTGTTGGCGCCGTTGGTAACACAGTTACGACACACTCTGGCGGTAAGTAATAAGTAAAGCCTGGCGGTAAATATGTGTATCATCTGTTGCAACGTAAATAAGCTCTTCATTAGCTGTTATATTTTGCGCACTTCGCAAAAAAAAAACAGTTATTTCGCTGTACAGAATTATTCGGTTGGTCTTCAGAACGGACATGGAATATGTGCTTTGTGAGGCACGAACAAAATTTACTCAAATATCAATTGATGAATATCAGTTTTCAAAGTGTTAAATACTAAATTAAATTCAAATTAACGCAGAAGTTATTTCCATTTGCAATACTTAAAACTGCTTCAAGTAGCTACATGAAATGTCACAGTGTATATTCCGCAACTGTCCTTACCATTACTGACAGCACGTCTGCAAGTCCGCATCACTTCAAGATGGTGTCACGGCAAGACTGCGCAGTTGTATACATGAAGTTATAATTTTGAACATGGGCCAGAACCCTGTCTATTCTCACTAAGGATTCTTCTGGCTTTCCTCAGTTCTACGGAAATGTATGGAAATGGTCTCTAACGTGTCCAGATCTTCTACTTCTGAATCCTTTCAATTTCTTATTCATGTCTTCGTAACACCGATGGTATGTAATGTGAACTACTGGCACCCAACTATAGTAACTCATAGTAAGTAAATAAATAAATAAAACTGAAATGTTTCTTATATAATTTATTTTGTTCACATTTCGAAGACTATACAAAATAAAATACAGAGATATAAATGTGCGAATACAAGAAGCACATTATGTTCTTCACGGCGCGTCTGATTATGATGCCTCAAGTGCGGTATTCTGTACTAATATGGAGACATTATTTTATAAAATCTTCCACATAATGTCTTTTATGAAAACTGTTATTTTATTCAGAAGTTTCTATGAGGTAACTTCGTAAAATTTGTGACTATATCTACAACAAATGGAGATCGTTTCTGTATGAATACTTAAAACTGTATGAACTTTTTGTAACCTTAATTCCCCATGCTTTCTGAGATGCGACTGGAGACGTGCTACATATTTCTCACAGCTTATCGCAGATCGGAAGCAAAATTAATCTTCCTTAACAAGCTGCAACCCGAATCTCTTGACAGCAAAAGTGATTGATTGGGAAGGCAATAACGATGGTAGAAGGGCGTTCTGAAAACTTCTCCATAAAACAACTGAGAACAGAGAATGTTAAGTTACTGCGAATTTTGATAAAGTTTATGAATTCGCAGCGTTCTTATTGCAAAAAAGTAACTCAGGTTAGAAGTGCCCGATAACAAATTGTGCGAAATGACACTCAGCGTGGCTGAAGATTGGATAGCACACCTGCTGCCTGTGTGGGAGACCATTGAATTAGATATCGCAATGGATACTGGCCACTCTAACTTGAGATTTTCGTGGTTTTTCTCAGTCTCCTTCCACACAAGCTTAGCTAGAGTACCCCGAATTAGTAATTGCTTCCTTCAAAACCTTTTCATGTTCATAATTCACCCTGCGTCCCATCATTTTGTGCTAAATGAATATAATACAAACTATTGCTAGTGTCATTAAACAAAGCACAGATAATTTATACACAAGAAAAAACGGAGTGGTAAGGTGACATTTACATGATACAGAAGTTTATAATTTTCAGTTCTTAGTTAAAAAAAACTCACAGTGCAAATTCCTTCGTCAGAAATAAATACTAGTCAAGGAAGTGAAGGATTTTCGCGCCTCTAACAGTACTACAGAGCTCTAGTCCGCATTTTTCATATACGTTTTAATTACAGACACGTACATCTTAATAGCATTCTCTCACCTACGACTGGGTTTCCTTTCAGGCTTTGGACGAACGTTTTATTTAACGCATGTCTGAGATTCGGCCATCTTTTTATAAAATTACGGCGAAGAATCAAGAAGGCTAGGATGGGCGAAACATACAGTATGACAAGTGAAGATACAAATCAATACAAATCTTTAATCCCAAACTCTTAAGTGAAGAAATTATTTAGAGTAGCAAGGAAAAAATATAAGGTTACGTACACTGTCTCAGTTTGGGGTTTAGCACGTCGTTAATTCTCGTTTTTCACAGACATGTCCTCCACACAACAGAAAAAAAAAGGCTGATAATTTACATATTTATGTTAGCGAATGCGCGTGTGGACGTGAGAGCGCATGGGGGGGGGGGATATAAGGAAAGATACCGTGACGTGACTGGGGTAGGCGCTGCTGCAGTTGAGGTCCGGAAGGTCGCGGGTTTGATTCCCAATGGGGGCTATTGGGATTTCTCATTGACGTAATCTGTCCGACCCCACTACGGAACTGAGATTGGCTCAGCCTTTAACAGAAATGAGTATCAAGGGTATCTCCTAGGGGGTAAGAGCGTATAGGGGAAGATGGGGGGGGGGCTGACAACTTTGCCAGCTTCATGTGCTGATTGTCTAGAAATTATGGGAGTCTCAAACTCCTGGATTCCTAACGGCATGTCCGAGTCTGTGAAGCGATTGTTTAAATAGCAGTAATAAGCTCTGCTACATTAGTCATATTTTAAGATTTTATTTTCCATTTATCATCTAATTGACATGTCTTTAATTAATTCATTAATATATATTATATCAAAGCTGGAAACATTAAGTTCAGCCAACAAGTATGTGAAGAAGACTCCTCTTATATCTACATCTCTTGCCAATTCTTTAAAAATACGCACGCTATTCGGTTATGTAAGTACTTTGTGACTAATAATTACTGATATTTACAAAAAAAAGGCACATATTCTTGTCACCAAGTCGGACGGAACCAGACACTCAGTGTTGGTTAGTTTTAAAGTCAGGAGCAAAAGTTCGCTATATTACTCGACTTGTTTCAGGTGTAAGGAAGAAAATACAATGACGTGAAATAATAAGTTTCTTTCCAATGTGATGTTTACAAACAGATTATTTACCGTTCATGAATACATCATAGAGTAGTAGATGAATATAAATTTGTGATAGCATAATCCGTAGGTTTTTCAAAAACAAAATTCAAAGAACACATTTGGACATAGGCCTAATCTTCAACCAACACCGTCAACATGTCACCCCACCCCCCCCACCCCCCAAAATTGGCCTTTCTGTAGTTATACCTTCATCTTAATCTCGTTTGGTTTAGAAATTTTGTAACGCGTCTCCACATCAAAAATTAACTTCCATTCCTTGTGTCCATATCCTAGAACCAAAGTTCAACCAGTCGTGGTTTCATATACTTAAATGCACTAATAACAAGAGAATGTGGGCCGGGTAGCTCAGTCGGTATAGCGACTGACTACGGGTTGGACGGTCCGGGATCGAATCCCGGTGAGGACGAGATTTTCTGCCCGTCCAGATTGGCACTGGGGCCCACTCAGCCTCCTGTAAAACGGGTACCGGGTCTTTCTCGGGGGTAAAGTGCGGCCGGGGCGTTCTGCAGACCACTCACCCCTTCTAGTGCTGCGGTCATGAAAGGGTAGAGCTATAACTCTACCCAACCTCTGGGCCACACCAGGCCTGTAACGGGATCACTTTATCTTTTTATTAACAAGAAGATAATACTAAGTTTGCAATTAAAATATAAGAAGATAGCCCATGCACGTTCACTGTAGCATTGTGGTGCATTCGCGTAACAATTGTACCTTATCGGCTATCCTAACAGCCTGGTAACACTTCACTCTACGACAGCGTTTTTATGGCGATTTAATGTCCTCGTAAACAACAAAACGTGTTTAGGTCTTCATGTAAATTTCCCGATATTTTTCACCGACTTTCACCAAATTTATATTTCCTCGACATAGTTCCATAAAAGTGTTCAATGTCATAGTTAACGTAAATCCGTCCAGTGGGAGCCGCGATGATATATGCGAGCAGACGAAAGAACGGACAGACGGACAGACAGACAGAGAAGTAGAGAGGGGCAGAGGAATGAAATGATGAAGCTATCTGGAGCTTTTGGTGGTTACACGAACGCGTCGAAAACTCCTAAAAATCCAGAATAAAACATATTTAAGCCTGTTGTCCAAATGAATGTACCTGCTGTCCAAGTAGCCGATGCCGCCTCTCGGAATGTGCAGGTCTGTCGAGTCGGAGAGTGCACTGCTGCGCACCTCGCTGTGACTGCTTGGCGTATCGTCGGATGAACGTGGGCCGCTCCATGACATCTTTCCGTCTCGCGTGCTAGACATCAATGTTGTGGGAGTTGGTGTCTCTGCTTCATCCTCATATCCGCCCTCATCATCGTCGTCGGCATAATCTTCACCGAGCTCAGCGTCAACACTCGGCACGCCTCTGTACTCTCCGTGTCTCGTGCGTTGCTTCATCATCATCGGTCCCACTATGGCCACCTCAGCGTTTTGTCCTGAAGACAACACATTGTTTCCACCTTTAGGTAACATTCCTCTCCCCGTACCACCCCCGCCTGCGTGATTCAACATCGATGGCTCTTTGTGATTCATTTCTATTTTTTCGTAACTTTCGTCTCTCCGACGGCCACCACGATTCATGCCACTTTGCACCTGATCTTGCCACCTTCCACCGCCACCACCTTGCTGTCTTCGACGGACAGTGCACACGCATAACACAATCAGACATGACGCAAGTAAGAACAGAGCAGCTACAATTATGCTAGCCACCAGCACACGCCCAGAAAGTCCCGTTTCGGGCGGTCTTCTTGATACTTCTAATGTAACGCTAGCTTCTACTTTACCCGCCTTGTTCTCAGCTGTACACACATACACCCCAGCATCCTGCATGTCGGCTGTCAAGATAGTCAAATTACTAGCGTAGTCCGTGACATGAACCATATATATTTTCCTACTGTTACTATAAGGAACTCCGGACAGATTTGCTATAACTCTATTCCTCCACAACCACTTCACACGAGGCTCAGGAACGCCACCGATATTGCAAGACATTGTCACATTTCGGCCTTCAACTCCTTTTGCCAGTGCTTCTGGAGCTGTTATTTTCGGTACGCATGCGAATTCATCCAGATCCAGTCGGTCCCACGTTTTTTCTTTGAGTCGTAGCGGATGGACACACACGGGAGGCACATCGTATGGAATGTTCTGTCTAAGCATCCATTCTCGCAGGGGACGAAGTTCACACGAACAGTTCCAGGGATTTTCGGCGAGTTCCAAACCGTGCAAGTTTTGCAAGGCAGTAAGTGTAGAAGATTTGACATTCACAAGCTTGTTCTTATCAAGTTTAAGCCACACTAAATTGTTCTCTAATCCCGAAAAAGCGCGTGCTTCCACTGTCCCTAAGAGACATTCGGACAGTTCCAAGCGTACCAACGTTGGCACATGAACGAACGCGTCATTAACTATCCTCTGAATTGGGTTTCCACTCAATTTCAGGTCCCTCAACTCTGACACTGAATCAAAAACATGAGATGGAACTGCTGACAACGAATTATAGCTGAGATCCAATTCAACTAGGTTAATAAGCTTCCGAAATGCATAACGGTCAATATTTTTAATATGGCATTTGGATAAGTAAACTTTCTGAAGATTTACTAACTTTGCTTCAACAAAGGCGTCCTTCTGTATAGTCATTAATTTATTTCCTGTTAAATTTAACACCTGTGTACCGGCATCTAATCCCTTCGGTATTTCTGTCAGTTTGGCGTTGACACAAGTTGCAGATTCTTTACCACTCTTCCATTTGCAATCACACAGCCCGGAGCACGGATCATCGGCGAGAAGTCCACTTATAAGACAGCAGAATGTTAGTATTAGAATTGTTAATGGTGATGCCAAAGATAACGGTAGGGCTGGATTAATGACTGGCAACTTCCAACGCCAAGATTTACTTCCTTCCCGATGGTGGTCCTGATTCGAAAGACCTGGTGGCCAGCAGTCCATCGCGTCCCTGCCCAGTACTCAGGGTAGCGACTCTTTGTCAGCAGCCTTCCGGGTCCTCTTCCTCCGAGTCCATGGTGAGAAAATAAGCCCAGGTGGAGAAACCGTGGCTGGGATCGACGGTTTCCTTGGGCCGTTATGGTGATGCGCAGGGCACCAATCTGTGGGCAAGAAAACATAAGGTTAGTGAGGTGAAAGTAACATCACAGTGTTTCAAGCTTCAGCGAAGTAACATCGCAAAATACTAAAAGAGAAGTTTGAAGGATATAACACATTTAATTTTTAATGGACAAGTCGAGCTAAAATATTGAACTTTATAAGAAAATAAAATATGCATATAAACATAAAGAATGCAAAATTCTTATCTATAAGGAATAAATGAAACTATGGCGAAGTCATGAAACTGAAATGTGTATCTGATATAGTCTGAATATATACTTGGATTACGGTTTCTACAAAAAAGACGATGATTTGTTTATGACAATTATGATTGCAAAGCTGTAAATTGTTTATGTTTTCGAGCAAAATTAAACGGCGTTTCTAGTCGCATAAAATTCGAACGAGTGACAATCTTCTCATGGGACTGTCACTGCAATACGTAACGTAAATTACAAATTATCGATTACCTGCATTACCTAAAGATAGCACAATTAACAACACAAGATTAGTAGGACTGGAATTTTGTGTACTGAGGACGAATATTTTTTTAATGAGATTTAACAGGACGATTTTTTATTCAAGGTATATTTCTTCAGAATTTCCCCATGTGTACAAAGTACTAAAGAAACACAAAAACAAATAGCAATCTTTACTGGTACATTCTCTCTGTACCTACTTCGAAACAGCGATGGGTTAATAAACAGCTTGATGTGTCTAAGTTACTTACGGATTTCGGAAGAAATTTATTGAAAAATCACAAAATTTTGTCGAATTGGATAGGAGAGTCAGGGTTTAACTTCGGGTACGACTGATACTGTTTAACTTATCTGAGAGGTGGAAAAGCCTCTAGCAACATCATTTATGTCAAGAGGATTTCTGCATTAGTAATTATTTGTTAGTAGAAATACTTCTTCCGATTTAGTACTACAGTAGACCTCGGTTATAACGTCATGGAAGGGACTGCTCTGTTGTGTTATAAACGAGTGTTTTTCTAACCGAGGAATATAATGTTACGGCTAACAGTGAGAAATTCATGGGCACCACAGAACATCTGACATAGGCGAAGTGTTGCTGCAACTGATGTCGTTATAATCGGTTTCGACTGTATTTGTAATCACGGATATTTCGACTTCCACTTAGATCATTTGAAAGGGGATTGGTCCATTATAATGGCCGTACCAACTAAGAGAGCACAATGATAAAAACAATATTCGAAAATACAATCACATTACTGAAAGACAGAAGATTTACACACAAACAAACAATGTTAATAGTGAGTGTTTTTACCATATGCATGTGTGTTGCCTGTGTTGCAGATCGTAAATTGTGGTTTATACCTCTAAAGATGAAGTCAGTAGAGTAATTAATATCATTACTATTTTTTTTTCATTTTGTTACCGTGCAATGTTATCAATGTTTTTCAAATACCAACTTATTGCACTATTTATTTGCTTGATAAAACACACGTTAAAATACGTACGTCTAATCCATTAGAATTTTTTAATATAACACTCCTACATGTTTCAATCCTTCCGGATCATCATCAGGGAGTAAATGTACCTATATATGAAGTTATTGAATATTTCTATATTTGTTGATGTTATTGGTATGATGGCGGCA
>Ga0123352_10010711_pt1 | contig 14411 bp, 8 predicted proteins | sample TergutLab28metaG_FD_89700 | JGI IMG/M metagenome (GOLD analysis project Ga0123352, IMG submission 89700) | Labiotermes labralis P1 segment gut microbial communities from Petit-Saut dam, French Guiana - Lab288 P1 | ecosystem: Host-associated > Arthropoda: Insects > Digestive system > Gut ... | reverse complement strand
TAATACAAAGCTGTAGTGTGTGTGTGTGTGTGTGTGTGTGTGTGTATATATATATATATATATATATATATATATATATATACACACACACACACACACTGTTGTCTGCACTTAAGAATACATAACACAATATAAAAGGAATTTTTACAAACACCTCATGAATTCTTAAACCATCAAAAATAAAGTGAAACGAACTTTTGATGCCTTCATTTCCAACCTTACGCGAAAGCGCAATTATACAGGCATCGCTAGAAAACACCGGGAAGAGACGACTAAACTGAACAACCTATAACCAAAAGCTGTACTGGAACTACATGCTGCCGGCCTTGCTAGCTACCTGTACTTTGGTTATTATGTGAATCAAACTTTGTTTCTTGATTACTGTAAGCATTGGAGCCTGTGATATTGCTACCTGCAGTCAGTCACGTTTGTGAGTTCAAAACTTGCTTTACGTTTTCTGAATCATGTATCGTGATATACATATGTAAGAAAAACCAACAAGATGCACGTTTTCTGAACCGTGCGTCGTGATGTACATATGTAAGAAGAACCAACAAGATGCACGTTTTCTGAACAGTGCGTCGTGATGTACATATGTAAGAAGAATCAACAAGATGCACGTTTTCTGAACCGTGAATCGTGATGTACATATGTAAGAAGGACCAACAAGATGCACGTTTTCTGAACCGTGCGTCGTGATGTACATATGTAAGAAGAATCAACAAGATGCACGTTTTCTGAACCGTGAATCGTGATGTACATATGTAAGAAGGACCAACAAGATGCACGTTTTCTGAACCGTGTATCGTGTATACATATGTAAGAAGAACCGACAAGATGCACATTTTCTGAACCGTGAATCGTGATGTACATATGTAAGAAGGACCAACAAGATGCACGTTTTCTGAACCGTGTATCGTGCATACATATGTACGAAGAACCAACAAGATGCACGTTTTCTGAACCGTGCCTCGTGATATACATAATTAACAAGAACCATGAAGATGTGTCTTTTTTGTTCTTCCTACATATTCGAAAAATTAATCCACCAACGCAGTCACAATGTGACAAACAATTCCCAACACTCAAGAAACTAGTGAATATCTCGGTGCTTTATAGACGTGTCCAAAAGCTTTTTCACACGATTAATATTTAATTTAACGAAGTATTCCGAAACCTTGAACTACCTTCCAAGTGAAGTGTCACATTTGATTTTCTAATACGGGTTAAACTGACAGACAGGCATGGCGCAACCAATAAGCTCCTTTGACTTGGTTATGGGACAAATCAGTAATGGCAGAGTGGCTCTGTCCATCGGCAGCAACTCCTAAGCAGCACTGAAATACAGATTGGTATCGCCTTAACTTAAAATTTAGTAGGCATGTTTAAAATGTTGAGGAACGGATGTTGGATGTTTCGATTTATATAATAACTTTTATTACGAAACGTTGAAAATTGAAGCTTTTGCTGTACTACTGATTTGTTCAACGTACCTAAGTGCAATTTCAAGTGTAGCAGCCCGTAACTTAGCGACGCTGTAAGCTCTAGAATATGTGGCATCGACAGAGGTTGAATAAATGCGGAGCAATGGAGGAGTAAAGTATGTCTGTACATTCACGACAAGCACAATAGAGTATAGACAGATTTTATTATGAGTTTATTTAGTAATATAAAAAGGTATTCCATATTAGCCTCCCATAAATCCAGCCCCCTCGTCCGTACCTCGGGGTTACGTGGAGATCCGTACCCTGGGTCTCGTGGGAAGTGGTAACAGATGTGTGTGTATGTGTGGGGGGGATTCTGTAGAGGGTTAGTACGGCACACGCTGGCTAACGGGGCTCTGGTCTACCCAATCCAAGTTTGACGGGATCGTGCTGTAGGCTGCATGGCACTGGAGTAGTAATAGCAGTGTCATAAACGATCCCCTTGGGAAACGGGCCGCAACCAATTTTATTTAGTCTTCTGTTCTCCTGGGGCTCTGTGGACGGTGACCGTATTTTCCTCCTGTTTCGTGGAAGAGCTCCTTAACTTGGGACTGTGAGAGATATAAGCGAATAAATAAACAATTGGCTCTGGAAAAGACCATGGCAGACCCGGGGGGAGGAGGTCCATTACCGGGGATTTTAAAAGGAGATGAAATTGTGTTTAACCAGGAGACCTTGTTTAATGGGGACTTCGGGAGACATGTAAAAGAAAGCTCTAGGAAGGGGCATCTTTCTTCCTAGGGGTCCCGTTGGGAGACCACGGAGAGGGGCTAGTTTACAGGTTACTTAGAGAGAAAGGCGAGATTTTATCAGGAGACCTTGTTTGTTGGGGACTCCGAGAGATATGTAATAGAAGGCTCTGGAAAGGGGCCTCGTTTGGAAACTTGGAAGGGGGGGTTCGTTTTACCGGGGACTTTGGGAGACTGATGATGGAAGACTCTGGAAATGGAACATCTCTCTCTACGGGACCTCTGCGAGGGGAACCTGGAGGGAAGGCTCCTTTACTGGGGACCCTGAAGGGTATGTAAATGAAAGCTCTGGAAACGCGTCTCTCTCTCTCTCTTCCTCTCTCTCTCTCTCTCTCTCTCTCTCTCTACAGACGTCCCGTTGGGGAACGTGGTGGGAGGGTTCTTTTACCGGGGAATTTGAGAGACCGGAAAGAGCGCTCTGTAACCACAGCGTTCTCTCTCTATGGCAGCTATGTGAGGGGAACCTGGAGGGAGGGCTCCTTTACTGAGAACTCTGAAAGCTACGTAAATTTCAAAAAAGGCTCTTTTTATGGGATCCGTGGGGGGAATCTGGAGGAAGGGCTGCTAGATTGAGGACTCTGTGAGAAATGTAATAGAAGGCTGTGGAAACACAACATTTCTTTTAAAGAGTTCCATAAGGGTAAACAAAGGCACTTAGCAAGGGCGGGTTCGGCCAATATGTTTATTGCCCTGGAACCTGTACTTGATATATTATTTTGTTATGTATAACTTAGAGTTTTGTGGCCTTATTTTTGACCACACCACTCTAAGGGATATTTCTCTCTGGGCTCTGGCAAGCTGAACCCAGAAGTTATTAGGAAAACTTAACCAAGACCAATCCAGGCTTTTATGAAGGCCGTACATAGAAAGGTCAGAGAATAAGGGCGCACGATGAACCTATTTATAAAACGCCTAGGCGCATCGAGTCCTCAAGGGCTCGAACCCATATTTTACTCTATTCTATTCTATTATATCCCATATTAAATATACACAATAAATAATAGTTCAATCATTTTGTAAACATAGAAATTTTAACCACACAGCCGCCCATAGCAATTATAATTGCAGTAAAACCCCACTTATCCGGATTAATTGGGACGGCGAGCCAACCGGATATGCAGAAAATCCGGATAATTGAATTTTTTCTTTGACAATAGGCTACACTGTCAATTTGAAGCGGAAAAAAAGTTTCTACAAACGGCTATTTAGGCTACATATTTATTTACATACAAATAAGACATTAATACATAATTACATAAAACTCGTATTATTGTACGGCACGACTTTAAACAAGCACATCTCACCACTTAACATCTACACAACCACCGTCCCATTGAATGGTAGCTATCAGAGGCCACGTGAGTCATGCGCAAAACAAAAACGATGGGGAGGAGAGGTTGGAATTCGGGTGATAACCGTTAAATTTCACCGATGACGAGGACTTTTGCAATTCCTCGTCTAATTAGGGAACCCCTTCGGCTGTTACTATTTACGGTATGTAACTGAATCTAAGCCTTCCAACCACGCCTGATTTGAAGTTCTAGAAACCAAAACACTCTTCTCTACTTGAGCCGATAACCGGAAATTTTAAGGCAAGTTAGTTTCGTAGAATTCTCAACAAATTTACCCGAAGGGCCAAGTCGATCCGGATAACCAGCGTCCGGATAAGCGGAGTTCTACTGTACTAAGAAAATAAATTCATTAAAAGTATAATGGGCAAAAATTTTTGTAAACACATTAACGATAACATGTTTAATACCACACTAGTTAACACAGTACGGAAGAAATAAATGAAGAAGGGTCGTCACTTATATTAGGCAATTTGGCTTAAAAATGCAATACAATTACTGAATTCATAAAACCTATACGTAGGCTAGAAATGTTCCAGTGCATAGAATGGGTTTTAAATAGATTTGGATTTACCATATTCAGCGGTTTTATAAACAATAATGCAAATATTATTTCATGGCACTATTACAGTTTTATACACAGTGCAGCCGCGAAACGGTCAGTCCTACGTAGTGGAAGCGCCTGCCTCACTGATCTGTCACAGGGCGGTCACCTATTCACTTCGGCGTGGATTTCACAGGTCTGCTTTTCACGCTAGTCGCCAGCGAGTTCACTAGCAGCTTTAACCTTCTGACGCCGGAATTATGTTTTTAATTTTAGCACACCCTGTATATAAAATGTGAATAATACGGGAACCAAATACGTTAGAATTATGAAACAAACCGCATTTTGAAGAGAAAAAAATGGAGAGTATATACTATGTTCAAAATATTCAGTACCTATATTTGTTGAATAAATATATAAAATGCAACTTTAGAGGTTAGCGGTGCGGTACGACCACTATAGTTGACATTAGGCGTCAAAAGGTTAAACTCGCCTTGTCTAAATACAACTGCGAGTAAACTCGCTGACGACTAAATCCGAGCGAGTGAAGTTAAAAGCGGTTCAACTTTACCCGCTACTTCGTGGCCAGTGTAATATCCCCCTAGTAAATTCGCTCAATATAATCGATATGGCTAGTAACTGCCTTGTGATAAAACACAGCAGGTCTTCAGTTCATCTCTGGGGTTTCGAGTGAGTTAGTAGCTGAATGTCCATCGTTTTCACTCCTACGTGCAACAGGCGTGGCTAGTTTATTCGCTGCTCCCTCACTAGCTGGCGACTGAAATCGTTGGATAATAGCGTGTAAAGTAAAAGCAGCCCCATTACAGGCCTAGACAGGGCCAGAGGGTTCCAGGAAGTTAAGGCTCCCAGATTTCATGACAACGGCACAGAATGGTGGTAGATTGTCAGCCTTACGCACCGGCCGCCTTTACTCCCAGGAAATAATACTGGTACTCATTTCGGTTAGAGGGTGAGTCGACCCCAAGGCCATAGTGCGATCGGAAGGATTTTATGTTAATGAAAAATCAACTGACACCAGCGACCTTCCGATTTGCAGCACAGCACCTTAACCACTGTGCTATCGCGGTCCCCATCGTGTAAAGTAGCCCCGTAAAATACCCTCCTTTGCACAATTTTCCTTTCGGCATGAACAAAAAACCAGTAAACTGAAGCACAAAATCACGCAAAGGTGTACTGCGACGAGTACCAGAAGAGTTTAGGAATGAGTCAGGGCGGACTAGTTTTATCCCAGATGGAGTAATTCCTCACCACAGGCACATGATCAAATGTGCATGCTGTAAAACTCCCAAGCACCCACTTCGGATGTTTTCCCTTCCGCCGTACTGGTAGCACAAAATCTTACAAATCACTCCCGTTGCTAGGTAGCACAGATAAATAAAAAAGACACTTCATTTTTATTTACTTGGACGAACAGTACATGAATATTACTGCAGCAGGAAACATAAAAGAAACTTCAAAGCGCATATTACACTGAAACAAAAGACAGCGCAGACTATCAAGAGTCTTGTTCTCTCAATAGGTTTGTAACAAAGACCTCGATTCAAGTCTAAGAAGTGTTGTTAGAAGGGGACGTTTAAGAAGCATTAATTTTGAATGTGAGTAAAGTGACTTTTCTGGTGTCCTAGCGCACATTCACACGAATCGAAACAAACGAAACTCAAGAGAAGCGTCAATAATTCCAACAAAATCTTCTTCTTGAGACTTCGTTTAGGGGCGGTTAAGGTTGGTGCTTAGCCGTTCGACAGTCAAAGGACAAACAGACACTTCGACTGCAGAAAGGAAGGCTTCGACTGTCTTCGGCGGAAGACGAAAAATTTATAGAAAACTGGCTATTGCCAACAGCCGATGAAGGACAATGAATACGATGAAACTGGCAAAATTCGATACTTGGAAAGTATAATTTTATACGTACGTAACTAACATAAACTAAGAAACAAAACGTCATGCTGTTCCTGTGCCCGCCATGAAGGCAGAGAGAGGGAGTAGGCGGTATCTGCCATCATTCTTAACCTGGATACTAGATGGGAAGCGAGTTGCCGGCTTTACGCGCAATCTGCTTTTACCAACTGGACAACAGCCCCTGCCATCCATTAAATAGGAGGCTTGGTGGGCCACAAACCCGGTCTGGGTGTTTTGGAGGAAAATCTCTTTCCCCGGCCATAAATCTAAATCCAGAAACACAGCCCACAGCTTCGTGTACTACGTTATGCCGACACCAACTGAGAATAGCGAATTAATATTTAACTGGAATTACTTGTTTGACAAAATTATATGAGTTAAAGATTTAGTACTTTAGAAAGGAAAGAACGGGGTGGTAGGACCGCCCTATAATGGGGAGGAGTGGATACTTCAGTGTTATTGAAACTGAGAAGGAAAAAAGTACTTTTAAAGGAGCTTCAGATTTGTTTGTTGTTTGTTAACACAGAATCATATTAAATATGTCAAAGACTGAACAAAATGTTTGTCAGACAGGCTCTAGTGGCCTATTCCATAAATTCGCCGTCATTACACATTAATAACGCCATGCTGGACCCTGTTACGCTCGATTTCGCCCGCAAGCTTTCCTTACAGTATGCGCCAGCAAACGGAAATTCGCTTCCTTTCGCTTCTGTGCAGTTTGTGCCCGTCGTAAGTTTGCAGGTTTTCACACCGGGTGTTGCCCAAATAATGCTCGTCTGGGTTCTTACAACGTGTAGAATAGTAAGTCTCTTCAGACGTTTCGGATGTTGCACCAAATTCGGTCACCCTAAATATGAAAGCAGCATATGGCTACGAAATGTTAAAATGAACTTATTATCCTGCCCAGTGTTAAGAACCTAGTAGAGCATCATTTAAAGAAATATTTTTTTTCAGAACCTACCTTATCGCTTTCTGTAGGCAGGGACATATTAGAACAACACTTCATCAAAACGTAAGATGAATGGCGTTTCCGTCATTTCGCATGTGTATAAATCCAGCCGTTAGTCAAGTTTATTTTTTTTTAATTCATGCGACCGCTTATCTTATACGAAAAACTCTAAAAACAAAGCCACACACAATCCGAAATCTGGTACTGGTTATTTTTCTTGTTACACCGTGCATGTTGTCAAGTCACTAAATTATTATACCAACTACTGCACATATATAAAATTTATAAAATTTACACATTAAAACATCAAAATATTAAAAACGCTCCGACATGTTTCGGTCCTAGGACTATCATCACGGAGATATATCGTCCTTGCTAAAGTTACACTATTAAAAGTCATATTAATTTCACTATTCCAGTTGGGTATTGTGGCAGCATGCTGGTACTGATTGTTACGTGCAGGTGGTAGAGAAGAATACGAAGCTACAGTACAGAAATAACACGGATTCCGGATACTCGTTTGGAAGAACCAATAACTGCCTCCAACATTAAGCACTTTGTTGCCTCTCTTAATAGCACCATCACCTCAACCCGACATGCATCATTCTTCCGTTTCTCCAGTTCTACTGGACAGTAATACTGTATGTGTGAATCTGTGATTTTGGTAGCCAGCCTTGTAAGCTCGGCGTTCTAGAACGTCATAGAATATGCACGGTGACAGCTACAATAGCAGCTCGACGTTCTAGAACGTCATAGAATATGCACGGTGACAGCTACAATAGCAGCTCGGCGTTCTAGAACGTCATAGAATATGCACGGTGACAGCTACAACAGCAGCTTCTTGTTCACTTTAACATCGACAATGCAGTTCGTAACGTAAATAAAAATTAGTGTGACTGGCTACATGACCTGTGGGGAACAAACCTACTGCTGGGGTTACGTTTTGCAGATATGCCATCCCTCTTTTATACTATTATTCTAACTGTTTACTGGCCTATGTATCAAACCAGAACTCACCTTTCCCATCACTGACCCTATAACCGATATAGGGAGTAAGTCCTTTATTAAGAGTCAAAATTGTACATTTAAAGCATAGGTCAGAATTTTTTTTTCATGTTTTTACCTTGCAATAATTCAATTTTTTAAAGTATAACCAACTAATTGCACCAATATGTGATTCTAAAGTCTTATTTACACATTAACACACGTCACTTGGTTAAGATACTTCCTACAACTCCTACATGTTTCAGTCCTGTACAGGACGCATACCAGCAAAGGAGCACAGGTACAACCTACATAGCTACACACATGCTGCTGCATTACCATATATATTAAGCATAGAAGCATTAGCAACTTCAAAATAAGGCAAAACAAAACTCCCTGAAGATGGTCTTGACAGACTGAAACATGTAGGAGTTGTAGGAAGTATCTTAAACAAGTGACGTGTTTTAATGTGTAAATAACACTTTAGAATCACATATTGGTGCAATTATTTGGTTACATTTTAATAAAATAGGTCAGAACTGTTTAAATTGTTGGTTTGGTTTATGAAGGAGGAGAAATTGGAGAGTGTCAGTATTGCAGCTTACAGGGGAAAAGAGTTTTATGGCGGGTGTAGCAAGCTAACAATTTCGACGTTTGTCAGTGTCAAATGTAGGGAGTAAGGAAGGCTGAAAAAAAAAGAAGACTGACTTTGAAAACCTTGACAGCTTTTGGGACACTTTAAATCGTGCGGGGAAAATTTACAATGTTAGGCACGCTTGGACTCTAAAGAAATTAATGGGACGCGTGAAGGAGTTCACACGAAGCGACGACAATGGAACAACGTTACATAAATTTAAGCCAATGGGGTTAACGTATTCAAAATTCTGACTTTTGGACATATTAGGGAGCAGCGAAATTTAACATTTGACCAATCGGGTATAGTAAGAAAATTTAAGGGGGAATGAACTTGAACCTTACGAGTTTTGGAAAACCTAACGCAAGAGGAGTCTGGTTTGTAACTCGGAAGTGACAAGTCGTACACGCGTACCAAAGCTAGAAGTGGATACATTTTTCAAGGGCGCGTTCATATGCAGCAATTTGTATATGTCTATATCAGGGATTACAATAAAATGCAATCAATATTGACAAGTGTCAATAATATCACAGCCCCGCCACTTAGATTCCTTGAGAAAAAGACATGCCTACCGATTGAATAGCTGGGTGGGTTGTAACCCTAAAGACGAATATGCAAATATCAGCGAGGCACGATGCGGGCAATAATAATCTTTATGAAAGGTAGACTTCGGTCGAACATTTACAACTGATTGCTTTAAGTACACATAAAATCAATCCACTCTAAACAGCAAAGAAATTTTCTTTTCAGCCACATCTCTACCAACATAACAAACGGTGTGAGAGTGGTTTACCCTCAGACAAAAAAATAAACAATGACAAGACACTCTCTATGAACTTAACAAACAACAACCGTTGGGATGTAACCACAATACATTAATTTTTCCCCCCCCATGCACATTTCGTAATCTTCCCACGTACAATATTAAAAACGGCGCATGACCCGTCAAAAATAATGCGGAAAATAATTCCTTTCTTCTTCTTCATTATCCATTTCCTACTTTCATCTTCTTCCCTCCCTTAGCAGGCATTCACTTCCCAACCGTTTTCTTTTTCCAACCCATCGTCTTTCGGCTTCCCGTATCCTAGGAAAGGTGCGTTGTGTTTCCTATAGCGTGACAGGAAATTCTTGGTTATTATTCATACTCTCCCTCCACTTTATTTCCGAGGAAAGATGTTCCTATACTAAATTTATACATTGGCCACAGCGAAAACGTTCACATGAGGAGCTTTCTGAATGCTTTCATTACCTTGGAATTTAACCCACTATTGAGGGAAAAGACACACCGTCGCCCGATCCCAATCCCGTGCACAGAATTAGACTTATTTGGCACTATTTATCTTAGTAATTAACCAACTTGACGCACAAAATTTTTGTTTTACAATAAGTTTATTTCATGCCTCTACATGTTTCGAGCACCATGTGCTCATCATCAGGAGGTCAAAATTCTATTATACAGCCTCTGGTACCGTCCCGTGCAAGGGGAGGCCAACTATAGGTGTGATGATACCAGAGGCTGTGTAATGCAATTTTAACCTCCTGATGATGAGCACATGGTGCTCGAAACATGTAGAGGAATGAAATAAACTTATTGTAAAACAAAAATTTTGCGCATCAAGTTGGTTAATTACTAAGATAAATATACTGAGATGCACGGTCAGCAAAACATCAAAATTTATTTGGCACGTCAAATTTTATAACTAAGCAAGACTACTATCATAATATAAATTCCAGTCTTTGTGTTCTGACAGGTTCTGGCCGCCACATTCAGAAGCGTACCACACCTTCGTCCATTACACACAAAAAGAAGACATACAGCCCATCTAGTAGAACACTACGAAATCGTAGATTCACTAAATATTCACGCCATGAATATTAAAAGTTCTTACGAGACAGCTTCATGTAAGCTACCGACAATGTAATACAATGCAATGCCAACCCAAGCACAGGTAATCCGATTCTGATAACAATAGGCACGGTATCTCATGATCCCACATCTACTGCAAAAATTTCAAACATTACACTTCATTTTTTATGGTATACAAGTCCCGCGGTAAAATATTAGCAGCATACCTGACGTCCGTTTTCATGAAAATATTCTGTTCCAAACACTGGAATTCTTTACACGATATCCAAAATCATGGCTGCATTTACCTCTAGACTAGATTCTCAAATCACCGCACTGACTAAATAATGTTGTGTTACAAAGAGCAAAATTCTGTAAGCTACTGATACAGCAATGTTACATTTAAACCTCCACTGATTTCTTTACCTCACCTAAGGTATGTGGGTCACGTATTGTGAGTGACCTGAGTGGAAAACACGTGCAAGATAATTTTTTCCAACCTTTCTCCTCGCTGTGCTTGCAGCCATATAATTAGGTCATACGACTATGTGCAGCACGGGAGCAATTTCAACTTTTACTATATTAGGTAAAATAAATTTCCCTGTACTAGATATACAAGCCACGGTTCCGCTACACCTAACCCAGAAATATATGTCCTGTAGTAATTCATTTCCTCCAGCATATTAACCAGGATTTTCCACTGCTGCCATCCAGCCTCGCAGACCGCGATACGCCTCACGATCAGACACTACTTCACCGCCAAAATTCTTCTTTAATATTTCCCACAAAAGAAAGCAAAAATCCCAATTTACATGAAAGTTACCTTTTGAAAGCCCTTCATAAGGCCAAAACGCGTAAGTCGAAGATTTTCTCCATAGTCTCATTATTGAGCATGCGATTTCAGTAACACAGGAAGTACTTTTCGGCGTAATATTTAGTAATTTTCATAACCGGGGTTATTTTAAGTGTAACAGTATTATAATACTACAAAAAAAATAAACGTACAGAAATTTATTAATAATGAGTTCAGTCTACATTAATATGAATTACTTTTCTATGTTATATAATATTTCCTGTCTTACGCAGTAAAAATCAATGCAATTTCTTATATTTTCTCCACTAGTGAAGAAATTTCTTACCATATATGGGTACAGAAAGTTCACTGTTTTTTTCGAAGATCCCGCAGCTTGACCTCGTTTTCAGCTACAATAACCAAGGCCGTTCCCTCAAACCTTACTCCTTTAGCTTCTATTTCAATCTCGTACTGTCTCTACAACTACGTCTCACAAATCTCACTCCTCTTCAGTTTTCAAGACTAAAATTGTGTGAGTACTTTTAATGCTTGCCATATGTATTATATGCCTCGTCCACCTCATCCTTTTTTTTCATATGTTCAATCTAATAATAATCATTGCTATGCATCCTTTTTTTTCCTCAGGCCCAATAATTCTCCTAATTATTTTGTCCCGAAACTGTCGCCCGGGCAGTCGAAAAACTGTCAGAACAGCCGGTGTTCTGGCCGACACTGAAAAGATTAACCTCCCCAAAGCAGTTCCAGAAGTGCAGCTACGCTAACCAGCTACGTGTATACAGCTACGCTAACCAGCTACGTGTATACAGCTACAGCAAATTTCATTGATATCATCATCTTAATAATCACAACTGCACCTTTAATGGTTATGTGGCCCAAACAAGAAGTAAATATAAAAGCAAAGGTCTCCTCGTGTACGCAATGAGGTATATGGGAGAATGGAAGTATAACTCCACTAATTCTCGACCTCGGCGGTACACCGAGTTGAGTGTTCGTCTTCGGACACCGACCGTTTTACACCCGTAGAAAGAGTCCTCGTTAACCAAAGAATAGGAGGCTATCCAAATAGGAAATAGCTCTATAACAGACATTAGGTACGATGGCAAAAAGTTTGGCCCTCAATTATCTTCTGCGTATATTTTTTTTTTCGCATCACACTGCTCGTTTTCGTGACTGTACATACGCCTAGAGGCAGTGGGCATGAATATCAGCTCACTACGACAGATGGCACTTCTCCCACCTCCGAGTTCATTTTCCAATACAATGCGAATAGCAGACAGATATCATGTTTGTGGCTAGCCGGATAATGTTATAGATGGGAACTGCTACAGAACGACCTACATCGAGTCAGGATAAAGCAGTAACATATAAAAGTTTCTCTAACACTTGCCAATAGCAACCAACATTGCATGTCAGTACGGCAGATGTGATAGATGGGAGGTTTATCGACAGCCGCCACAGGTAGGCGACAGTACCCACTTGCGACAATGCCACTGTACAAGCACTGCATGTGTCCATAATCTGCTGTTACGCCTGGAATAAGTTTCATATTTTGTCACGATACTTCATCGAAAAGTTTCACAAGGACTTGACGAGAGCTGCTGGGCTGATTCATAGCTCAATCCAAGGCATGAAAACCGAAAGTTCCAAAATATACCGTGAAATATGAGGTTCACACAGCTCTGACAGTAAGGACTGTTGTCCGCCGGTACGTGGCGCTGCACATTCTAACGGAAATTTAACGTGCCACAGAAATAGGCTGCCTTCAAATTAAGATCATATGATGGAATCAGTAGGTGCCTCCGAAACGTCGGCAAGACACTACAAGTTTACACGGCATAATCTCAGTAATTAAACAACTTAATGCTCAAATTCTTGTTTTATAATAAGTTTATTATATACCTCTACATGTTTCGAGCGCTATTGTGCTCGTCATAAGGAGGTAAAAATTGTATTATTGTGTTGTATTATCACACACCTGTAGGTGGCCACCTACAGGTGTGACGATACCAGATGCTGCATAATACAATTTTGACCTCCTGATGACGAGCACAATAGTGCTCGAAACATGTAGAGAAATGTAATAAACTTATTATAAAACAAGAATTTGTGCATTAAGTTGGTTAATTACTAAGATTATACTGAGATGCACGGTCAGCAAAACATCAAACGTTTACAGGGCATTACGTCTCGAATGGCAGTATTCTTGTAATCCATGTTTCGGTGTGTGTACGAACCTGCTAGGCCGCAGTACACAGAGCTGACCATTTGCATAAATTCCTGGTGGGGTAGGAACAAAAATGAATTTATTTAAAAAGAAGTTATCAAGTCCCTTGTACCCCGATACTGTAGTCAGTATAATGTCTACGCTAGAGACAGGAGCACTTAAAAATACTGGTTCGATTCCCAGAAAGTCCAATATATTTTTATGTTCTCCAAAATTTCCAGGCCGGTTCTGGAACCTACCCGTCGCCAATTCAGGGGTCACGGGGAGCCTCTACCCCGAAGGTAAACGGCCGCTTCGGGAAACTCCTTCAACAGCCTAGGTTAAGCATACGTGACGTTGTGCTTCCACCGCCTACATGCGGTGTGATTGGACGCACGTTCTCTTTTACCTTATCTGGCATCTGCTCCATAGTTATCTCGAATCTACCTCGAAATATGGATAGATATTCGTTGGTGATAAAATGTAACAAACATAGATTCTGTAAACATTATGCCTTTTTATGACACGTCTCTTGATATTTAAATTTCAGTTTACAGTATGTATGTATATATATATATATATATATATATATATATATATATCAGTGCTTAGAAATATAAGAAAATACTCTGACGTTCGGATGGCCGTGCATCGTGATATATTCTTATAATAAAACCAACTAGATACAATAATTCCTCAAATTTGTTTTTGGAATAAAACTCTACATGTTTCAGACAGTTCCTCTGTCCATCATCAGGAGTTTTTCACTGTACACACAGCAGTGGTATATGTCATACAGGTTTGTTAACAGCTAGCGAGCTGGATCAGGACGTTCTGATCCAGCTCGCTAGCTGATAACAAACCTGTATGACATATACCACTGCTGTGTGTACAGTGAAAAACTCCTGATGATGGACAGAGGAACTGTCTGAAAC
>Ga0123352_10010710_pt1 | contig 14412 bp, 6 predicted proteins | sample TergutLab28metaG_FD_89700 | JGI IMG/M metagenome (GOLD analysis project Ga0123352, IMG submission 89700) | Labiotermes labralis P1 segment gut microbial communities from Petit-Saut dam, French Guiana - Lab288 P1 | ecosystem: Host-associated > Arthropoda: Insects > Digestive system > Gut ... | reverse complement strand
TGTTTTTTTTTTTTTGATTTTTTTCTGGATATAAACGTTTTCGTTCCATGGCGATTTCTTAATAACTTCAATCACAACGCTTACAGCGATGCTTTAAGGAAACGCTTTAAAAAAAAAAAAAAAACTGAATACTGAGTAGAAACGCTTGACTAGGATGCGAGCACTCTCGACCCTTTGAGGATTGTAGACTGCTTTGAAATTGTATACTGAGGAATACGATATTTATTTGTTTATATATTTATACCCGTTTTTCTACGACGCAGGGGAAAAATACATAATCTGTATAAATACACTTTTTATGATCACTGTAAAAAATTCAGCCAAACAAATGAAATGTAACTAAAGACAAACATACACAGGTAGCAATTTATGTGCAGCCGTATTACAAATTGTAGTCAATTGAATGTGTAATGGTAGAGGATCAGCAGGATTTCTTTTTTTACGTGGAGTGCACATGCGCAAAGGAAAATGGCCTGGGAGGTCCAGGACAGAGGAACATTACAGCATATCAAACATTTCTGCGAAAATATTACATGTTTTATTAAGGCGTGGCAAATATCCGTTGTCATTCCGGTCAAGGGACAGAATGAACGAGAAAGAGAAGTAGGCTTTGTGGGACGCTTGCAGTCATAGGCCATAAACATTTCTAAACAACTCTAAAAACGTATTATTAAATATGGGAATGTTACTTTGTGTTCCCATTAGTGTGTGAGGAAAAAAATTCCGTAGTGTACTGGACAAAGGCTTCAGTTGTGTTCAGCTGAGTATTGGGGTCTTGTAGTACCCAAATCGCAACTCGATATTCCATTAGTTTTCAATCATAATTTTGGAAAACTTTATGGTCCCTTCATCCTACTCAAATGCCAAACACATCAGGACTTCCATAATTTCATTTCCATGTCATTATTTGACGACCTCCACACACCCCGAAGTTTATTATTTACCATTGCCCTCGGTTTACAAAAATTTGTCACTCTTAGGCGTGTATGCTGTTTTCTTGAGTTCTTAGCCTTCATATAAGTGAAATTTAGGTTCTTGTTTGGAAATAAGAGACCAGGTTTTGTAATTCTATCGTAAAACACATTAGTGTCCTTGCAAAGTACTTTAATACTGATACACTGGATTTGCTAAGGTGCGTAAAATTCTACAAAAACAAACACGTTTTTAAGTGTCTGTAATGTACACGGAAACAATGAAAGAAATCTTTTCCTCGTTTAAATGATCCATGACCATTCACTGATGATCATGATGACTGCGACCAACAAGTACATTTACAGATATGTAAATTTATTGTATTACAAACAGCGTTGCCTCCTTCCTTTACATGTTTCGGCCATATATTGCGCCCATCTTCAGGGAGGTGTTCTTTGAAGGATATATTACATAGAACGTAAAATAATTTAATTTGCAAACATAAAATGCTATTTTTTGACGTTTTGCTAACCGTACATCTCAGTATATTTATCTCAGTATTTAACCAACTTGATGCACAAAATTTATTTCATGCCTCTACATGTTTCGAGCACATGAGCTCGAAACATGTACAGGCATGAAATAAACTTATTGTAAAACAAATTTTTTTTGCATCAAGTTGGTTAATTACTGAGATAAATAAAATGCTAAGTTTTAAATAAAAATTTTACTTTAAAATCTTATTTAAAACTTAGCATTTAATTGTTAAAATACAATAAATTTTCGTGTCTGTATGTGCACTGGTTAGTCGTTTTTCTCATAATCTTTCTCCTTATTACCTACCGTGCAGTTGCTGAAACATACACAACCATAGGATAATTTATATTCGTTCGTGGGAACAGTGTGTACCTATATTTCTATTTACAGTTTAAAAAAAGGAATGCAAACATCTACTGTAGTAAACACAATACATTGCAAAACAAAGATTGACTGAATGATTCTCATATTACACAAATTGACAGGAATAAAAAAAAAGACGGAAGGGAAATATTAAACAAAATTAATTGCCTGGAGAAATAATTTTGCACCACCATTTTCTCATACTGACAACGTATTAACTTCAAATTATCCACCGTTCAAAATCAATGTCAAGCAGCCATCATATGGTTTGTAGTTAATATAAACTTCCATAGAGCAGCCACAATGCGCTGCAGTTGTATTCGTTTCTGTTATCGTTAGGCCCTATTGAAATTTTATGTCGTTTCTCTGAAAGATATTGTGTAAGCCGTAGGCTATTATTGACAGACACTACGCTATCTGTTTGTGTTGCTGCTTCGTCAGTATGTCTCCCCTAGAGTTAGTAGTTTCGGGTGTTATTCATTTTATGCACATTCGCAAAATTGCGAAAAGTGTCTATTGGCTTAGTCAGGCCTGTCCGACCCTCTACCTGTCCGTCTGTCCGTCCGCGTGGAACAACCCAGCTGCCACTGTACGGATTTTTGTGAAATTTGATATTTGAATATTCTTGGAAAGTTTGTCGATAAAATCGAAGTTTCACTGAAATCTAACTGGAATAACGGTTACTTTACTTGAAGACCCATGTACATTTATGATAATGTCTCGCTCGGTTCTTCGTAGAATGAGGAATGTTTCAAATTTGTAGAGAAAAGTGAGTTTTCAGATTATTAAGAAATTCATTTCTGTACTCGCAAGCTACATATGGTGGGTCCCTTTCACCAGGCCATGGTGCGTCCAAAGTTGGCCGATGAAGATGGCTTGTGGATATAGAGAAATGTTGCCTTGGGCCTTTAGTGTACACGGTTCTGAACTTTCAGATTACATAAATTTCTACGTGTTTTTGACCGTCCGAGACAATACTAAGAAAAAAATACGCGAAGCGCAGTAACTGTTTGTCTACGTGTAACTCGCATTACCTTGCCGGTCTTTTGCGTCCATAAGATGGCTTGCTTTCATATCCTCACAAGGATACACCGCTTATCTTTATAGGTGCTGTGTATTTCTTAATTGCAACCACTCTAAAGAGAAATAAGGGACACTGTTTTTATGCTGAGGGTTATATTATTGACATTGAACACTAATAACAGTTCAGGGCAGTGTGCAGTGAATTGTAGCCTCGAGGAGCTAGGCTCACCAAAGAGGGTAATAAATGGAAAATCACAGTTGACCCCACAGTCGGTTAATGATGTCTGCTTAACGAAAGCTACACATTTGAGTCCGGCTTCCTGTCACTTCACACAGTGTAGGGCCTACATTTCTTGAAGGCAGTAGCTTTTCAAAACTCCAAGCTGCAATAGGTGTAGCACCATTTTTCGATTAATTGACTGATTACAGAAAAAGTGTGGGCATATCATGCAGTATAGAAAAGCCGAATGTCCATTACCTCAAACTGGCTGTACACAAATCAGGAGCATCATATTCAAATGAAATAAATCTGTGAAAGTTTTATATATATATATATGTGTGTGTGTGTGTGTATATATATATATATATATGTGTATATATATATATATATATATATATATATATATAGTGGACACTGGGTTGACTAAGAGCCTCTGCAAGAACTGAGAACCAAATTTGAAAGAAACTTGGTCAAAATTATTTAATGATAACGCGTGGCGCGAAGTGTGTCTTTTCGCGATGCGAGGGGCAATTTACGAACAGAAACAGTGCACTTGGAGTTTGCTTAATGCACGGTACTTTGTGATATCACCCGAGAAGCCTCAAGAGATATTCGGAATTTTAACCGATTTCTGAAGTCTCTAGTTGAAGACAAAAGAGACTCTCTTAACTGTTGTCGGTAAAATATCTGCAAATGCTTCACAAAGTTTGACCACTATTATTACGCATTGCCCCCCCCCCTCCGCCTACTCCAGTTTCTTCTCCCCTGATCCAGTTTATACACAACCAACCGTATGCTAGAGTATATTACATAAAGAATTCGGCATCCTTATCTGTCACTATTTCTTTGTCTGGGAAGTGTGTAGTGCATAAATATATGATTATATTTTGCCATATCAGTACACAACAAAACCCAGGTCAATAGCAGTATAGTCACAGGACTTTTAATATAATCAAGCACTTTCTTTATTTCAGTGTATTTTCGCTTAACAAACCCCTTAGCTACTATTTGACCTTTGCACCAGATTAACAGCGAGAAAATAATCTGGATGTAATAGCCAGGAAATGAAGTGGTTTCAGCCTCTCATGACCCTCAGTAGAAACAGATATTTGAGGTTTTTTTTAACATTTTGCTGACCGTGCATCTCAGTATATTTATCTCAGTAATTAACCAACTTGATGCACAAAATTTTTGTTTTTGTGCTCGAAACATGTAGAGGCATGAAATAAACTTATTGTAAAACAAAAATTTTGTGCATCAAGTTGGTTAATTACTGAGATAGATATTTGAGTGTTTATCCACTGAAAAAAAGAGAAACGCGTGACAAGCTCCCTCCATGGTGAGGACTGCCTACTTTAATTATGAAGCAGTCTGTAATTGGAAGACAGAAGATATGCGGGGAATGCAGACACTAAGTTTAAAATTTATATTGTCCACTCTTAAACTCAGCTTATATGTGTATACAAATTTGTAAATTTACGAATGTATGCAAATTGATTTTTGTACCTTACTGTGAACAGAGACCAGTCATTGTGTGTTTCAGTTGGTGCATAAACGGATATTTTCTTCATTTCCTAGCTTATTAAAATTTATTAATCCTTTACTTCTACATCACCAACTTTATAAACCAAAATTAAGACCTTAAGGGGTATTGAAAGTACGGTATAATAAATAGATTGATCTTCTGTTTGTAGCGTTACACGCGTGCTTAGCACTGTCATAAATATTTTGGTAAAAGGAGAGAAACTTGTTTCTTTTGTGCCTTAAGTAAAGTGTAAATTATTGCTTGATGATGAATATCCAGTAGAATAGATGCTGTGAGAGATGTGCAACGGATACTCGATCGGGGGAATTTGCAACACTGAAGCATAGGCCTCAAGGAGATTAGGCCTATGTGTAATGAATAGGTCAGCGCAAATGATTTTTGTTTTGTATTTCGTAGATAGTTGTCATGTCGATGTGAAATTCGGTTAGTTCCCTAAATCCTGAGAAACAATGTTAGTGAGTGTCTTGTCTGCGTGACTGTGCCTGGAAACCAAGCAAGGGAAATGGAACGTTACCGAGCGAAGTGAGTGCCACAGCATCTGTGACAAGCAGTCTACAGACTTGGTGCTTGAAATGGTGTGGCCCTGTGAAAGAACGGAACGAAGAGAGGACGAGCACTGAGATTTGCATATTGACTAAGTATAAAATCGTATTAAACTAATTATGGAAAACGGCGGTTTTAAAGCCGGGGATCGGCAGAATATATTATCTATGGGGGCTGAAATGGCAAACACAGGAAGGGAGAGACCAACAGGCACGGTGAATATTTAGGAGCATTACTAATGCCCCTATGTCATACGAAAACATCAGTTCCTTTAGCACATCGAAAATTATGAGATCAAACGAATTAATGACCTGCCATTAAATTGTATTTGTAACTCTTATTTGTGTAGATAACGCTTATCTAATTTGTCTTAATTTACAGACTTTTATTTTATTTAAGTATATTAAAAACCGGTATGTTTAAAAGTGCTGTATTTTAGGTATAATTAATGTTATCATTTAAAAGAAACGTAGCAAAATTATTAATGCTTTCTATTAAATTAAACTAGACCTAACGGCTTCAATATTATTAAGTGCCAAAGAGACAAGATTTAAAAAAGCTCTATCAGATTGGAATGGCGCTCGGCTGCTGACAGTCGGATTATTCCTTACAGAACGCTAATCCCAAGTTGTAGCCACTGTTGATGGAGACACTGAATATATATACGAATGTCGTTGAAACATTCTTTAATAAATTAATATTGTAGCTACTACATATTCTACTTACATTTATCTTAGTAATTAACCAACTTGATGCACAAAATTTTGTTTTACAATAAGTTTATTTCAAGCCTCTATACGTTTCGAGCACATGTGCTCATCATCAGGAGGTCAAAATTGTATCACACGGCCTCTAGTATCATCACACCTATATGTGTGATGATACTAGAGGCCGTGTGATACAATTTTGACCTCCTGATGATAGGCACATGTGCTCGAAACATATAGAGGCTTGAAATAAACTTATTGTAAAACAAAATTTTGTGCATCAAGTTGGTTAAGTACTAAGATAAATATACTGAGATGCACGGTCAGCAAAACTTCAAAAAAATATTCTATTTACAGTCTTCTTGTAAATGAACTGGCCTTTTAATATCGTCACTTGTCTCCATTTCTTCCCTACAAAGGCTAATTTATGACCAGCCATTTTGTTTGTTGCAGCCGCTCTGAATGAATAAATCTATGTCGTTTTATCCTCTTTTTATTTCTTTATTTGGCGTTCAAAATTAGGAAACACATAGTTTCTTATTCCATATAATTTTATGAGATTTTGTTTTTCAGAGTTCCAAAGTATTGTAAGTTTTCTTCACTTCTTTAAGACACTGCGTGTACATTTAGTTTCCTAGTAACGTATTTGCTTCTGTTGTAGAGAAATGTAATGTTTAGGTTTTTATTAAGAGTTCATTTCAACCACAAATCATACTGAAGGTGAAGGATTAAAACATGCAAAATTACTCTCATTTGCTTGTCTTGAAATCATCTTACGTATGTCATCTGCTTCTTGTCGAAGGATTGTGGATTGTGAAATTTTCCGAATGGAAGTCAGGAATACTCCCAGGCGGAATGGAGCAATAGTGTGCTTCTTGTGCATCGAGTTAATTGGAAATATATTCAAGTACTGTGCACCATAAGGTTGCTATGGTGATGAGGCCGGGCCGTGGGCTGAATGCTGTTACCTTGGAGACGGCGGTACAGTTGTATGGCAAGAGGTTTTGTGCGACGCAGCGGATTTCAGCGAGGGAGAGCGGAAGGCGTCTTTTGATCCAGAAGCAGTTACCCTTGCGTTCCTAATTCTTTTTGTCATAAAAAGGAATTAATTAAAGCAGTACTTTATACCATTCCCACGTATGTGGAGGTTTGTGACAGACGGATTTGTCTTGACATGCCACTTGCCAATTAAGTAATACAGTATTCATGTGTGTATGGCACGGTTTGGCGAAAACGAAGCATTGTGTGAAGTCTTCGTTTAACTAGGCACGAGCGCATTCAATTTTGACCCTGTGTATTTAATTGTGGGAAGAACAAACATTCCCACGGCTCGTTTAAAACCGTCGATGTTTCCATTTGGAAATAATTTTTTGCTGTTCTATACTAAGTTTTTTTCATCCAATAAAATGTCGTCATTGTAATGACAAGTTCGATACTGTTCTCATTTTGTGAAAGTTTCATCATGGTGTGTATATTGCAAAAATTTCGTAAGTTGTCATAAGACAGGTCCGTAGCCTCTTCCAAAGCGAGTTGTCCACACAGTGCGATCTTGTGCTTTCTCTTTCAATTTTCAGTAATTCGTTTCTTTAAGGTCATCCAGTAGCTGGTTACGTGTCCTTCTTCGTCTTCCCGTCACTTACATTCTTCTCTGTATAATTTCTTTAGTGCCATGTTTTAGGAGGCAGTTCCTACGCAAGATGAGACCAATCCATTTAGCGTTTCTTCTTCTTCTTCTTCTTCTTCCTCCTGTATGTACGATATTCCTCTTCTCATTGACTCTATATAATACTTCCTTATTTCTAACACGATCGATTCAACTAATTTTTTCCATCTTTTTCCAGCGCCACATTACAGAATTTGCCAGGTATTTATGTTCTGATTTCCTTCAACGTCGTGCAACACTGTGTTCCGAATGTAGCAATATGGCTGTTTCTTCCTTAAATTTAATTACAGTTTGCTGGTGAAAAGGATTTTCTTCCTTTTGAACGCTGCTGTTGCCAGGGCAATACAGGGTTTAATTTCACATGTACATCTTGCATCATTTGTAATCATGCTATCAAAATATTTATAATATTCCACATTCTCAGGCTGTTTTTGATCTATCACAATCTGTACTCGAGATAGTTGTTTTGAGATTCTCATCACCTCAGTTTTTCCCACATTCAGTTCTATTCCGTAGCATCTTCCAGTTTCAATTAGACTCTCAAGCTTGCCGTGTAGCACCGTTTCTACCTTAGACCGTGGTAGTGGATTATGGAATTAGATTATATCATGGAAATTCAAAAAGCTCTTATCTTTCTTGATTTTAGCTTCTGTCCCGTGAGATATGCTGGCCAAACACACGTACGCATTTAGTTTGCCTTGCAATATCCGTTTTGTGTCCTGCCTGTTTCGAACATATTCTCATTTTATTCAATCTGGCAGCACACTGACCTCCAGGGACTGCCCAGTTGACTACTGCTTTTAGTAACCGAATTGGGTTTCGACTACCGAGAGAGAGAAAGAGAGAAAGGCACTGACATCGCTCGAACCGTACCTCTGAAGACTTGGAGGAAAATGAAAGAGGGAAGGAGTTTAGGTTACATTTGGGAATCTGAGTGGTGTGTGGGGGGGGGGGGTGGACGTAAGAGTTAGGACCAGTTAGCAATGTCTTGGTTCCTTGTGTCCAAACGGCGTGTAACAAGTCACCGCGGGACTCAAAGTTGACCGTACTCAGAGTGTGTCCACTCTGTCACCCAGCCCTGTGGTCTTCGTGCCTTTCCACTCGTACATGTAACTTCCGAAATGTTTCGACGAAAATTTTAAGTGAAGGGACAGTGAATCCCTTTACAGCGTAATGTTTTGTGCCGTACAAAATTGTTTCTTACCGTGTTACTGTAAAGGGAGGCCTTTTGTGAATCACTAAGTTTATCGAGGTAAATACTGTGAATGATAATGGAATAAAGATTGTGTTCGACTTAAAAAACGGAATATGTCGTCTTCTTTACTCTCATTAACATCAGATGGTTTTGTACAGGTTCGAATGTTTTCTGCAGAAGAGGAATCGTATGAATACCTCGTTAAAGAAATATTTGTGAGAATGCCAAGTTCAATTTTTCTTAACAAAACTGCGCTTGTCCATCAGTTCAACATTAAAATCCGACTTCTGTGCCTGTATAAAAAAGTAATGTGATCATACTAAATCTGCCTACCACCTACGGCTTCTTAAGCCTGGAGGTGTCTGTCTCATCCCCTGAAGAATGCTGTTCTGAGATGCAGCAGAACACAGTGCTCTAACTTTTTATTTATTTACTTACTTATCCCATGGTGCAGAGTCCTTCTTGAGAAGCTAACTGGTTTGTAGCTAGTCAAGAAATTCCCCGCATTTCACGGAACCCGAAGGTTCATTACCGCACTCACAAACGTCCGCCACCTGTCCCTATCCTGGGCCAGCCCAATCCAGTCCATATACACACATCCCACCTCATGGAGATCCATCCTAATATTATCCACCCATCTACGCCTAGGTATCCCCAGTGGTCTCTTTCCTTCCGGTTTCCCCACCAAGACCCTATACACCCCCCTCTCCTCACCCATACGCGCCACATGCCCAGCCCATCTCATTCTTCTCGCTTTTATCACCCGCACAATGTTGGGTGAGGAGTACAGATCAGTGTTGTAACTTTTACATTGGCCGCGCGGTCTAAGGCGTGGGTCTACGGCAGCTTTCTGGCTGGGATTGCGGGTTCGAAACCCGCCGGGGGCAAGGATGTGTGTCCGTGGTGGGTGTTGTGTGTTGTCAGGTAGAGGTCTCTGCGACGGTCTGATCAGTCGTCCAGAGGAGTCCTACCGACTGTGATGCGTCGTTGTGTGTGATCTAGAAACCTCAAGAATGAGGAGGTCCTGACCCGCGTTGGGCCGCAGCGCCACAAGAAAAAAGAAGTTCAGACAATACCGTAAGGTTTAAGGTCTTCATGTCGTGGTGTTTTAAGTTTATAAACTTCTGAGTTTTGCGTCGTGGAAGACCATGCTGCCTTTTCTTTCAGAATTAAAGATTACGACCTTGAATTTTTTTTTAAGTTTGTGTCTACCTAAAATACTTCAAGGTGTTGGATGAAAAACAACCTGCTTGTAATAAAACACTGCCTAACAGTTCTGGCCTGATAACATTACAACGAATGTGGACAGAGCCTCATATTTTGACTTAGCAGCTAAGGAGATTAGTATAACTTACTGACTTCTTGAAGAGTCCGCAGGTCCGAACTGCGTCCAAAATATCCTCTGTTTGTTTATTTACTGCAGTGGGTCTTCAGGAAGTGGGATGTAAGGGCATGGACTGGATTAATTTGGCTAAGGATAGGGGCAGGTGGCGGTCACTTGTGAATGCAGTAATTGGCCTTGGGGTTCGATAACATACGTGGAACTTCTTGGCTAGCTGATTAACTGTTTGCATCTCAGGAAGGATTATGCTCCATGGAGTTAAGTAGTTAGTTACATAGTTCTGTTATTAATTAGATAGTTTACATACTTCAAATAAAAATCGTATGTGCAATGTGCAAGTAGTTTTGTGAGAAAACGGTACAGTATAGTAGAAATCTCTTAATTTGTGGGTAACACAAAGGGCTTCAGCTTGATATATAAGAACCAAATTAATCGAGGTATTTAAAATAATTTTTGTTGGTGGTAGGTTTAATATGAAATTTAAACTTTGTTTCACATAGCATTTTACCCTAACAGTTGCTTTCCTTTTCCATCCCATTTTTATTTTCTTTTTATCACTTCCGCCCTCCCACCCCACCACCCTTCTCTATTCCTCGGCTGAATTCAGCTCTTCAAACAAGTAGTTTTCCCCTTCCCTTCTTTTTACAAAAAGCCAAGTAACGCTACTCTTCGTTTATGGTTTCGTTTCCTTGTAATTTAATTTTGGCCTTTTTTTAACTGCTTTTGCCAGCTCCACTACGAACAGACTAGCTTGGTTTTGTGTTTGTGGTTTTTTGGTAGAGAAAGATGGAGAGAGAGAGAGAGAGAGAATATGTTCCTGAGGGTTGGGTTTTAGCTGGCTTTAGAGAGTACGAGATGATAAAATCGTCACATTTAGACTCCTCAAGTCCAAGATAAGTATCTTGTGGAATAAAACTGCTCATTTGGGGTTCTCAAGTTACGAGACAAAAAGGAGACGGCGGTTGGGAATGGGGTTTGTTTGTTACTCGCATTAAAAGCACTGTGTTGTGCTGTGTTGTGGGTCCACTCGAGATTGCGCGCTCGCCATCTGCGGTATGTGGTTATTGTTAGTACTTGGCAAGATACAGGCGCTCGGGATCTAAATGAAACAGAAGAAGACCCACGCCTCAGAATTCTCATGTCGCATCCTCTTTTCAAACTAAATAATTGTCAAGCAGTTTTACTTAGATTGTAAACTTTCTTACTTTAGATGATAATTTGTACAAAATGCACATATTCATTCTGGGTAAATGACCAAATTGGTGCACATTTACCTTATATAAAATGTTTATTATTATAATCTTCTATGTGTTTCGAGCAACACTGTGCTCATCATCAGGATGTCGAAGTGTATTGATACAGCATCTGGTATAGTATTCTGTGTAAGTGATCGTCCGGTGTGCACACCGAAAGATCACTTACCAGATGCTGTATCGATACACTTCGACATCCTGATGATGAGCACAGTGTTGCTCGAAACACATAGAAGATTATAATAGTAAATATTTTATATAAGGTAATTGTGCATCAAGTTGGTCATTTACCCAAAGTTATACCTGGATACACGGACAGCAAAACATAAGAAAAACACATATTCAATTACAACTTCCTACATCTTTACATATCATTCAATGAAATACAAGCAGTGCTTCATGCTCTGCCTTGACAGTGCTTTTCTGTACGTCACTAAGTGTTACAGCGCGGCGAGATTGGAGGAGTGAGATGGGCGAAAACGTAGCACGCATGGAGAATGGACAAATTCTTGCAATGTTTTTATATGGAAAACTGAAAAGATGAACAATTAGGAAGACCTAGGTATGGATGGGAGGATGATTGGTTATTGATATCGAAGAAGTAGATTGTGATGTTTTGTTCTGGATTCAAGTCGTGGATTGGATTTATCTGTCTCGAATTGGTGAATAATGGCGGTTATCTGTGATCACCTAACCGTGATAATGTCTGTCAGTTTTCACCACGTCGTATGACCAGTACTCAGGGGATCATTAAATAGTACATGCAATGGAAGAAGGAAGTCGTGACGTTGCATCATCGCAATGAGTTGGTTGGCTTGTTTACTAAGGCGATCGTTAATTGAAAGGCGTGGGAAAGCTTGCAATTGGGCTGTGACTAAATGCTTCTGAGAGTGTCATCCGTTATTGTAACTTTATTTCAGAAACCAAGTCCTTTGAAAGCAACAGCTGAAGCGCTAAATGAATACGAAATATCCTCACCACCCACTTGCAATTACAGCTACGGTAATGCGCCTCACTTAATGCCGAAAGTTAAAGCTTTTATTATATGAATGAAGTAAAAAATACAATAGCGAAAGACAAAAGGAGGAGAGTTTAAGTGGTGACTATGGCTGTGATTTGGAGTGGTAGATGATTTGACGACAATCATTTGTATCCTTCATCCTTTCTTTCTGGCCTATTTCGCTCGCAGATGCTTGACTTCAGGTTGCAAATCTTGTCGTCATGATTTTAGATTCCATTTTGAATCACCATCCTTAAATACTGGACTCTACGCTGGCCTTTTATAAATACATAAACACATTTACTGATTCAATCAAAGCAGTAATCATTGTGTTTGCAGCTAGTCTTCTTGTTGAACTTTATCCGAACTTATCAGTGGCCCTGACAGTGGCATATGGCAAGTAGAATTACTTGACGTCAGAACTGTGTCATCATTTAGTGTCACAAAGGGAATAAAATGTTTCGGATGTTGGAAATCTTTCCACCTTAAGGTTCATTGTTGGAAGGCTGCGTACTGACTTATATGGAATATTTAGAAGCAACTAAGACGTCAAGCCAATGCGATTGGCTGTTTCTGATGGAATAAATTGAAAAGATGTGTCCCGTCAAATCCGCACGACGATGGAACAAGTCCAATTTCTGAAGTGCTGTTGATTTACGATACTATAAATACAACGATGTAAAATCTTAATATTCTTCGATCCGTGCATTGCTTCCGTAGTCATTCATTTATACCAACTTATGCACGTAACAGCAATTAAAATTCATACATAATCTGTACGCTACTACATATTTCGGGGATTAAATCTCGCTGAAGTTTGTGACGTAATCGCTGATATATGCAGGAGGGTATCAGATTATGTATGGCTTTCAGCTTCTGTTATGTGCATATGTTGCTAGAAATGAGAGATTAAAGAATTAAGAGATTAATGTTATTAGAGGTTTGAATTGAAGCACAGTTTTTGGATTATGTCAGTGTACAAACTAAAATTGTATTTATATTGTTATAATTTATAGTTGACAACGGCTCAGCCCCGTTGTGTTTGTAACAGTCTGAATGAAGACGAAAGCTATTCACGTGAAGCTGGGAAAGTGTCACGAAACATGTGGTGAAAGGAATAGTGAAACAATATTCAGTAACCGTTGTCGTACGCGACTGAAACCTTATTAGCACTGAACCTTTAAGTTATTCTCGTGCATACGAGAGCAAATGCCTTCCTCTGTTCAGAAAACCAAACACTTGAATCGTCAGCCCAGCCTCCGGTACTGGTCATACTGCAAAGTATGACCAGTACCGGAGGCTGTAGTTACAGTTTTATGTACTCCTGATGATGGGTCTAGTTAGCACCCGAAACATGTAGAGTGAACTTGCAGAATAATAAATAGACTGCTTTGTGTTCCATCTCGTTGGACAATTATTAAATAAATTTTATCAGCGATGCACGGAACCATAAACAAAAAAAAAAACTCTACATGCTTCGGACAGGTCCTCTGTCCGAAGCATGTAGAGTTTTATTCCAAAAATAAATTTGAGAAATTAGTGCTTCTAATTGGTTTTATTATATGAATTTATAAGAAATTGATTTCTCACCCACGGCGGTACAGCGGTGGTGGCAGCCTTACATGCCACTTGTGTTTACTCATGTGCGATTCTGTTTGTATTTAGACCTATAAGTCAGAAAAGGGAATGGAACGGAACATCGGACTTTACTTCTTGCATCCTGTCACAGAACTTAGAGTGTATACTGACAGTGACACTCTGGTAGTGTTGCTTTTAGGATGTTTCAAATAACACTGTAAAAATGTTTACCTTTATTCGTGCGCTTTCAAGAAAGTGGCCAGTATTCAGTGTGTATTGTTGACGGTACTGTAATGAACATTATGAAATTATTATATCATTACTATTATCAATAACTATAGCAATGTACGTGCAGTACAGTTCTCCGTTTTTATGTACACTTGGCAGGGTTACGAGGTTCAGAATAAAATACTTTATATATTAAATATATCTGAACCAATACACATAAACAAAGGAGTAAGACAGGGATGCGGCCTCTAACCGGTATTGTTTAACATATACATTAATAAAATAATACAGGAATTCAAAAC
>Ga0123352_10010706_pt1 | contig 14413 bp, 12 predicted proteins | sample TergutLab28metaG_FD_89700 | JGI IMG/M metagenome (GOLD analysis project Ga0123352, IMG submission 89700) | Labiotermes labralis P1 segment gut microbial communities from Petit-Saut dam, French Guiana - Lab288 P1 | ecosystem: Host-associated > Arthropoda: Insects > Digestive system > Gut ... | reverse complement strand
GGTTGAAGGGGGGGGGAGGGTTTAACGCCAAAAGAAAAAATATTGGAAAATACAGAAAAAACCATGAAAGTGTAAACCACAGAAAAAAAAAAAAAAAAAAGAAAATGGAATATTTCTCTGAGCAACACATATAATCATGAATGATTAACATCAAAGAAGGCCTGTAAATTCCAGAATGTTGGATTACCATATGATTCCTTTCCTTGATTTTATTGTACCAGTTTAAATTGGCATATACAAATGGTCATTCCAAGGGTTGTTTTTCACAGTCTGGGTGTGAACTTGATACTTTACTGTACAACCCTTAATGTTATTGCACTACACTACATTTCAAACACAAAATAACCTGCAATCCATTTCAATATTTACTTTAGATGTAATTCAATTGCAGCTTCTTTTATGCCTCAGTCAGGCCAGCTGGTTATCAGCCAACTTGTTAATTTAATTGACAAACCACAATTTAAACAGGCATAAGGTGAATTGAATAAATAATATTCCTCCCTCTCTCCCACAACTTCCCCATTATCTTGAAATAAAGCTTCAATAAAAATTACGCATTGCGGAGCTCATTTATTGCAATGTGACAATTCAAATGATTCAAGCTGTCAAATGTTATTCATTACATTTATCTCAAATTTATTACATGTAACTTACTTTAGGACCAAATCAAAGCCTCTGTTATAAATAATACAAAATAAATGAGATGTAACTATATACAAATCAGGCTAGACAAAAACACACTAGAGTGTAAAGCTGGACAGAAGCAGGGCTGGTACAGTAACATGTCTGTGGAAATCCCATCATCAATAAACATTCGCACAAAATATTATCTTATATTCCCTGTAGAACTGCTCTCCTGTGGGTTATTATGCAGCTAGTAGTGGTAAGAAATTACCACTACGTGCTGCATAATAAACCCAGAAGTGCACAGTACTCAGCTACTTCGCGGTGGAAGCCCGCAATCACGTATATTCACTTTCATTCACTTTAATTCCCTGGCATGGCAGTTTTACAAATTATCCTACATTTTTATGCAGAAATATGTGATCGGTGCTGCCCTTCCAGTATGTTCAGTAACTATTCAAGATCTTGAACATATTGATGGATCTCACCATTAAGGTGGCTACAATCAAATACCAGGTGTCAAAGTTTGTATGTATGGTATTGTACAGTGACTGTGGCAGGGTTAGTTTAGCAACATATGAAATGTCCAAAAGATGGTACAACAAGGTCAGAGATGAAAATGCTGATTGGACATTTGCGAACAACATAAATTATCAATTAAGACAATTCATTAAGTTGCATCTCTAGCTAGGAAAACAAACTACTGAGATCCTCTGATTAATATTTTCACAGCCACCACTGGCTTATAATCTAAAAAAGTGTCTTATATCTGCATCACATCTATTTGTTCTTTACTAACAAATTTCAGACCAAATTGCCCATCTTCATGCAACTGTGTGCTACTTCACTACTGGATATTTTCTTAAAATATGATCCTGAATATTCAGCACAATGAATCATGTAAAAAATAAATTCAGAGCTACAATTCAAGAAGAAAAAGTAAAACTATGAGTAACATGAATGGCAAAAATGAAAGAATTTAATCCCACAAAGGTTATTTTCTAAACAAGTCAGCTGCATGACCACAAGAGACCAAATTAGAAGTGGTGTACATGTACTGTTTATATGCTAATTCGTACGAAAGCATGTTATTTTGTGACACAAATGAGCGAGATACCATGCCTATAATAATTACATGTGAATTCTTCACTGGTGTCACATGAGATACATTTCTGGTGTTCATTAAAAGGGCACGGTATCCCTGCACATACCATGAAGGCATATGAAGGACTGGAGGTATGGCACCGTCCATTCTTATCCTCAGCACTAAATGGAAGTGAGTGATCATCTTTATGCCCTGGCCACTTTACTCCTGAAACCCACTAAACAGGACGCTGGTGGTGCACCAGAGCCAATCTAGATATCTCTGTGTCTGCCAGAAATGGCAGGATTCCCCCAGTCCCCCACCCTGTAGCCTAGTCCATATACTGACTACAAGCTGTCATTAAAACATGCATAAAACACTTTATAATATTTACAGTTCACAAGAAATATCAGCTAGCTGATAATTTTGTCTATTCCTAATTCAAAGAAAATTCAATAAGCCCTGCTAAAGAGCACACAATATGTATACATATATATATTTATTTATATATATTTTTTAAGTTTTTCTCACAGTAATTCAGTCTTCTCCTTCACTATCATTCCATAAATGTTCCATACTCATGTTATTTACCTAACACCAACACTGTATATTATCAATTGACAGCACCATTAAACAAAACACTGCGCTCACTCTCCATCCATCTTCTCAGTCTGTATAATGTTAATGACCCGTTTAAATAATCCATGTCTTCTGTTCTCAACAGCATCTAAAATCAAGCAACATGCAGGAAACACAAACTCCGCATTTAATGCAAGGAAGCAAGCATTAGAAGGTAATGCAGGACTTGCAACCCTGAGCTAAGCTGAATCCCATGGTGCTACAACTGCATTCTGTGAAGCAGCCATGAAATCCACCTAAGCCAAGAGTGCATGCAAATATACAAAGCAGTCAGTCAGTCTTGATCAGTAGATAAAACACACACACACACATATACACTATAGTTTCTTTCTATTCTGGAAATGGCCAATTGTGTAACATTTCTGTGACCACAAACCGTGATTGATCACATACCTATTCAAATAGCAGCAGAAGAAACATTCTGCCCAACCTTTTATGACAGCAATCAGTAACAGAAATTACAACACTTCACAACACACTATTTCTGCACCTTTTAACTTTCAGACGTCTAGGACATTCTTTATATAAAACTTAGCACACAACCGATTTTCTTTGCCCCAATTTGGGATTCAAAAATGGGATGGTATGGTGGATTACAGTTATTTTTTTATACAAAATAATTTCTACACATTTCTTGTTCCTGCAAACAAGAGTCATTAGACTCCAGCTACCCAAACCAAACACAGAATATCTTAATTCATTCAAACAGCTTCTCCTAGTGATGAAAATATTAAAACCAAGAATTCAACTTCCCTTTACCTTGTCCAAAACATGGAACAAGACATAAAACTTTATTTTGAGAAAAGCTGAATTTGCTCACATGTGGACCAATGTGTAGCAATGATGAAAAGTATCTTGAATTAATTATTATATTTAAAAATGGACACATGGTCTTATATTCATTCTTTATTCCAAAAAAAACTTAATGTATGGAAGCAGACCTGAACAACCTTACACAGAAGCACCTGCAGGAAGCCAAGTTACTCAGAAAAAAGAAACATTTCATGGAACCTCAGGTTATAGACCCTGTTCACAACAGCCCAACACCACAGGACACTATCCAGAACCTGATAAATCCAGTCATAAACAACATTTATTTAAAGATTCAACACAATGCACCCAACTAATCACAGGTCTCCCAAGTGGTCTCTCCCCATCAGGCTTTCCAATTACATTGCGTAGGCATTTTTTTTATCTTATATGCATGATACAGAGTCTACCCTGATCATCATAAAAATAAATGAAGGGTACAAATTATGAAAATCTTCATGTAATTTTCACCAGTCTTACCACTTCTCTTAGATACAAATACTGACCTTCATTCACTTGTATTGACCTATGCTCTGTTGTTTGGTGGCCGAGGGTCAGATACGTTAGACGGACAGACTTTATTAAGTTACTGAAATTAGCCTGTCTGGCTATAACATGAGCAATGACGACAGCCCGTACAGCTGCAATGGAGGTCCCCCTGGGACTTCTTCATCTTCATGTGATGCCTGGGGCAAGGCCCAGGCAGGGATGTACAGAATAAAGTGTACCCAACAGTCGAGACCTAAATCTACTAACTTTAGTCACTCCAAAAAATCTTGGAATTTGGAGCACAAGTCATTCTAAAGATGGGGCCTGATAGGATGCTTCGGGGATATGCATACCACAAGCCATTCACGATCAAGTTCCCTGACAAGTGCGAACGGCAATAGGGGTTCAACCCGGACAAAAAAAAAGGGGGGCCTGGTCCAGATCCAAGACCAATAAAGGCACTGGCGCTGGGGTCTATATATGGGGCTTGAGAAGGAGGCACAGCTGCAGTCTTGGGCTCTGCCCCACAGTATTCCAGGCTGGACTATACACCATTAAACCTTGTATAATGGAGAATACAGAAAAGGGCTAAACAGGTAGAAACATCTATATGCTTTAGAACATTCAGGCAGTCATCAAGACCCTTGACAGTTTCCAAATGAATTCCAAATTAGTCTGGGACTGCCATCAGTCTCTGGTTAAACTGGAAGAACATAACAGAATCCAACTGATATAGGAGCCAGGACACATGGGAAATGATATAACTGATCAATAAGCCAGAGAAGGCTTCTCACATCTTCTCAAACGATCTCAACCTGCACTTGGTACATCTACAAAGCTTGCATGGGAGGGACTGGACAAGTAGGAAACACAAGAAACATTGGCATTCCATACATGGACACTTTAAAAATCCCTCTACAATAAACCTAGGTTAACTGCTCAATCAGAGCAGAAACCAACTAAGAATAAAGACAGGGTTGCTAAAAGGACACTGTCATTTTAAAGGACACCTAATTAAACTAGGGCTAGTAAAGAGTCCCGCGTGTGATACATGCAAGGGGGCATCTGAAACAGCTTCATATGTTCTTTGTGACAAGGCTTTGGCCACATTAAGACACAGGCACCTGGGTTGTCATATTATGAAAGCACATGACTTTGAAGACATACATGCCAACACGTTCAGTGCTTTGTTGAAGGTGTGGGGCAGCTGAATGAATGAGCTAAGGACTAAACAAAAGATCAATAAGAGCCAAAGTGCACAGGTCAATGCAGTACCCAACCTTCTGTATTCTACTCTATTTTATTCTATTCTAGTCATCAATAAAATACAAAATGGAAGTGTTTAATATTCCCCAATAATAGTATACCTAATGTGAAACACAAGTTTCACATTCTGCCCCAAACAGATACCATATATAAAACAAACAGGACACCTTTATAAACTATTCTCATAGCCTATATAATCAGAAACTACAATGTGCAAACAATTCGCCTGGCACAGTGCAGTTCAATGTTTACATCTAATGATGGACATCATTACAAACCTTCCCACAGAAGGTGTTCTTTTCTAATTAATTTTCAAGTACAATTAAGCCACCCCACAGAACTTAGCAAATTCTACAATGAATAAATTCAATGAGTTCTCTATGAATGTTAAGTGTTTATTGGATGGGAGAGAATTATATTCTTCAATTAACATGCTTCCAGTGACAATTTTAGCTAAGAGATAACATAAGCTGAACTGAAACACACCAATTCCCAGTGTTTGCCAAACACACACTGAAGAAACATCAATAAGAACAAATAAATTAAGCTGCCAGAGGTAGAAACCAAAGGCCACCATACCTCTACACAAAGAACAAATATCACAAATATATCTTGTACATTTGTGATACCACTCCCCATGTCAATCACAAGAACTCAGTTAAACTTGAAGCACATTTTATTTGACCACAGCAACTACTTATGAAGGTTTAAAAGCAACCACAAATGGGGGTGGGGTAGAGGGAAGTTGCCATAGTAAAACCCACACATAATACAACAAAGCTCACACAAGCAGTCATCTCCTAATTTGTGCCTGAAATCATGCAATACCTCTAGATGAAAAACAAAGGAAGAATGATTACAGATCCATTAAATGTGAACACAATTAGCCACTGTTACAATTAAAAGTCAATTTAAAATATTTAAAATAGATTTAATGATTTTGAGCATTTATAATAAAATGCAGGAAACAATATGACTCAGAAGTGACTGTACACTTCAATTAAGATTGTTTGCAACAAAATTATTACCAAACTTTCTTCTAAGTGTCTGTATGTTATAAGGTGCACATAAATTGAACAAAACTGGTTCAATGGTGTACTTACTCCAAAGTGCACAAAAATTTATTAAACCATGTTCATCATCATAGAAAGAATTTTAACACAACACTGATTTAAATGTAAAGACATTTTCTCTTGTCTTATAAATTCTCAAAATTATTAACTCAGTATAAACATTTTACATATTTTGACTTTTAACTGAAATAACTGACATAATTGTGTAATAACCTTCCAATAACCCACCTAACGGCATATACACCTGCAGACAGCAAACCAAAGCTGCAACATGTTGGGCAGAATGTACCATAATCATTACCCGACGGCAGTAATAAAAGGATATAATTTTAATTGACACAGTGGTCATAAACATATTATTAAAATATTTCAATATATATATTAGTAAACTAAATCTCAAATCTGGGTCAAGTCTTTCTTTTAACAAGAAGTAGAACTACAAGTACTGGTTTGAATGTATAACATAATTTGCTTCTGTAAATTTTACAAAAATATATTTTTCTATGTGGACACACTGTTAAGATGTGCAAACAAAACACAAACTGAAATTCCTATTCAGTAAACACTCTTTCAGGGTCACAGAAAAAGACCAACACAAAATATTCAGTAACAAATATTTTAATATTCCATACAACACAACATGCCTCCTATTTAAGAACAGCTATATTTTCGGTCTCAACAGACCATCAACACAATATTTAAACAACAAGGTAAAAAATGTAATACATATGGATTTGCCATATATAATTATATGTTCATTAATTCATTAGGGATTCCACTCCAACACCCATCCCCTACAAAGCGCTGTGTAATGTGAGCAAGGTGTGTTTTAAGGCTGCATACAACACTGCCCCTGACACATACCCATATGCCAAGGACAAAATACAGCAACATCTTACCTACATTAATGTCCGTAACAGGCAATAATGCCCAGCAGCTTCTGCAGTTAGTATAGGGAATGCACACAAGTTAGTGCCTGTAGCAGGTGACACACTAGTAACTAGAACTCTGTCTGTGATGTGACATCAAGTACCGCACAAGGTCACAGCCAGAGTTCTGGCACTAATGTGCCATACTATGCAGCAAGCCAAGCACAAACTTTTAACTCGCATGCAGTTATCACTTCACCAATTAAAGCAACAATATTAGGCAAAGCATCAAGTATTGTAAGTAAGCAGTCACTTGCAAAGCTGTTGATGTTAATCAGCGAAATATGCAAAACATGATGAACCAAGACATAACAAATCCAACATAAACCAGACATCTCCTTCTCATCCTACAATGCAGTTATCACCTGCCAAAAATATGTAGTGCCTAAGCAGTTACAGTAAATAATGAAAAGGTAGTACAGAAACCATGTGATAAGTGGGTCCATGTCACCACGGCATGGCACATCCTTAGGTCGCGGATGGAGGAACGGCCTCCAATATGGAGGGTAGCTGTGAATATATTGAATAAACAGTCGCAGACAGCCGACAAGGGGTGGTCCTCCAGCTTGGGGGTTGGGTGAAGTGCTAACAACTCCTCTCTGTTAAAATGTATTTTGTTATGAAATATTCACAGACAAAGCCTTGGACCTGGACTGATACTTCGGTACAATCTAAGCAACAAAAGAGGGACATGAGATTTGGTACTTGGAATATTTGGAGCCTGTATAGGGCAGGTTCATTTACAGCAGCAGCCAGGGAATTAGCGGGATATAAATTACATGTAGTGAGTGTGCAGGATGTTAGGTGGGACAGAGAGGGCACAGTAGGGGCAGGGGATTACAATTTTTCTATGGAAAAGGTAATGAGAATGATCAATTGGGAACAGGATTCTTTGTACATCACAGAATAGTATCAGGAGTTAAGAGAGTAGAGTTTGTTAGCGATAGGGTGTTATATATAGTTCTGAAAGATCGCTGATGTAATAACATTGTTCTAAACATGCATGCAACAAGCGAGGAGAAAAGTGATGATTCAAAAGACAGTTTTTACGAGGAACTAGGGCAGGTTTTTTTATCACTTTCCTAAGTACCATATTAAAATTCTATTAGAAGATATTAAGGCAAAAGTGGGGAGAGAGAATATTTTGAAACTGACAATTGGTAACGACAGTCTACATCAGGATAGTAATGATAATGGTGTTAGAGTAGTAAACTTTGCCACAACAAAAAATGTGGTTGTTAAGAACACGATTTTCCCACACCAAAACTTTCATAAGTACACCTGGACCTCTCCTGATTGGAAGACTCACAACCAGACTGATCAGATGTTGATAAATAGGAGATGGCATTTGAGCATACTAGATGTATGAAGTTTCAGGGGAGCTGACTGTGATACTGATGACTATCTGGTGGTTGCAAAATTTAGGGAAAGACTGACAGTAAGTAAACAAGCAGCACAGAGGTTTGATGGGTAAAGATTTATTCTCAGGAAGCTAAATGAGCTGGAGGTTAGGAAAAAGTATCAGATTGGGATTACAAGCAGGTTTGAAGCTTTGGAGAACTTAAGTGATGACGAGGACATAAACACGGCTTGGAAGAACATTGAAGAGAACATCAAAATGTCGGCTAAAGAGAGTCTAGGTCTGCAAGAATTGAAGCAGCATAAACCATGGTTTGATGAAGACTACATTTTTCAGATCAAAGGAAGCAGGCTAAAATGCTGTGGATACATGACCCAAGCCAAAGCAATGTAGATAATCTTAACAATGTAAGATGTGATGCTAGCAGACATTTCAGGATAGCCCCCCCCCCCAAAAAAATCTGTAAGCTAAAATTGTGGAACTTTAAACTAACAGTAAGATCAAAAATATTAGGGACTTGCATAGGGGCATCAATAACTTTAAGAAGGGTTACCAGCCTAGAACTAATATAGTGAAGGATGACAAAGTTGATTTGGTTGCAGACTCCCACAGTAATTTGGCTAGGTGGAGGAACTATTTCTCCCTGATATTGAATGTACATGGGATTAATGATGTTAGGCAGACAGAAATACACACAGCAGAACCACTAGTAGCTGAGCCAAGTGCCTCTGAGGTTGAGTTGGCTATTGAAAAGCCAAAAAGGCACAAATCAACAGGTATTGCTCAAATACCAGTAGAATTGATTAAAGCAGGGAGTAAGACAATTTGCTGTGAGATTCATAAACTTATCATTTCTGTTGGAATGAGGAATTGCCTGAGGAGGGGAAGGAGTCAATCATAGTATCTATCTACAAGAATGGTGATAAAACAGACTGTAGTAATTATAGGGGCATATCACTTTTGCCAACAATGTACAAAATTTTATCCAACATACTGCTGTCAAGGTTAGCTCCACATGCATAGGAAATTATTGGCGATCATCAATGTGGATTTCAATGCAGCACGTCAACTACTCATTACATATTCTGCATTTGTCAAATACGTGAGAAAAAAATGGGAATACAATGAAGTAGTGCATCGTCTCTTTATAGACTTCAAGAAAGCTTATGATTCGGTTAGGAGGGAGGTGTTATATAATATTCTCATTGAGTTTGGTATCCCCATGAAACTGGTAAGGTCAATAAAAATGTGTCTGACTGAAATATAGCAGAGTCTGGGTAGGCAAGAATTTGTCCGTGTTTCCTATTAGAAATGGTTTGAAACAAGATGCTCTATCACCATTGCTTTTCGACTTTGCTTCACAGTAAGCCATTAGGAGGATTCAGGTAAACCAGGATGGCTTGAAATTAAAGGTACACACCAGCTTCTGGTTTATGCCGATTATGTTAATATATTGGGAGGAAGCATACATACCGTAAATGAAAACAAAGAAGCTTTGATAGTGGCTAGTAAGAAGACTGGAATAGAAGTAAATGCGGATAAAACTAAGTACATGGTCATGTCTCAAGATCAGAATGCAGGACAAAGTCTGAGTATGAAAACTGATAATATTTCCTTTGAAAGGGTGGAAGAGTTCAAATATTTGGGAACAACTTTAACATATCAAAATTCTAGTCAGGAAGAAATAAAGAGCAGACTGAAGTCAGGGAATGCTTGCTACCATTTGGTGCAAAATCTTTTGTTTTCCAGTTTGCTAGCCAAAATTTTAAAGATTAGGATATATAGAGAACTACAATTTTGCCAGTTGTTTTATATGGGTGTGAAACTTGGTCACTGACGTTGAGGAACATAGGCTGGGGGTGTTTGAGAATAGGGTGTTGAGAATATTTGGGCCTAAGAGGGATGAGATAACAGGGGAGTGGAGAAAACTACATAATTAAGAACTTAATGATCTGTATTGCTCACCCAATATTGTGCAAGTGATAAAATCCAGAATGAGATGGGTGGGGCATGTGGCATATATGGTGGAAGGGAGAGGCGTGTACAGGGTTTTGGTGGGGAAACCTGAGTGAAAGAACCACTGGGGAGACCCAGGCGCAGATGGGAGGATAATATTAAGACATCTTCAGGAAGTGGGGGTATGGACTGGATTGAGCTGGCTCATGATAGGGACAGGTGGTGGGCACTCGTGAATGCGGTAATGAAACTTCAGGTTCCATAAAATGCGGGGCATTTCTTGATTAGCTGCAAACCAGTTACCTTCTCAAGAAGGACTCTGCTCCATGGCATAAATAAGTAAGCAGTACAGAAAAAAATATGGTTCAGAACTTCCTGATCAAACCCTGCAGTGTAATTATCATGCCCATCAGCTGTTCTTGACACTTTTGAAGCATATCATAGAAAGCAAAATGTGACCTACAACAATAATTTTATTCCTCCTTAATTTAAGCATCAGTGTAAGGCAGCACACTTAACATCACTGTAAAGTATTTATTCTCAGTCTATTGGTTGCATCTGACTCATGTGATTATTTTTCACTGTGAGAAGTGAAGAGCCTAAGGAACAGAATGTACTTACAAAACATCAGACTTGAATCACGCAATTTCAATGAAAACAGAATAAAATGAAAATAGACAATAAGAGCAATGTACCTCGTCCTATCATTCAAAAGACCTTGGTCTCTGAAATGAAGGTTTAAACTTTTCCCCTTGGAATGGTTACAATACAGGTTGCCTTGTTTACTATTGCAGGCAAGCTGTTGAAAGGTGAATAGTGTGGAAACATAATGCAGGGTTTTCTGATTCACTTCTTAGTGAAGCAAAATTTCTGTTTAATGATTGACAAGTGAGATGTAACAATTTATTTCACTAATACAATTTGCCATAGTAACTTATTTTTAAGGCCCACCACAAAACAAAACACTGAAAAATGCATCGATTCTGTATATTGTCTGTTTATTATACACTGCCAGCTGTTTAATGTATGATGCCCTATGCCACCCTCACCTGTCATGAACTGACACATCTAGTTTATTCAAACTGACCATCCAAGATGCCATATCATCAGAACACTGTATTACATTAATATACTCATACAGTGGGGTTACACACTATACCAGACAAGTGCAACTTACAATGAAACAACAAATATGTCTACAATCTTCCCTATAAGATTTTTGTTTCTGAAATTGTATTACTAAATTGAAGCCGTTCCTGTTGCACGCGACTTACGCACCACAAGGTACATCAGACTGAAACGGACAGGAATTCGATAATGATCAGAAGACATTATACCCTACACGCACAAAAACAGAATCTGCCATTTTCTGCACTAAGCTGAATGACAGGTACGTGGAATTTTTATGTCTTATTCCCAACAAGCTGATGCAATGGGAAATGTGTACAGGAGAAATTATATCGAGGACCCCTTGTAGCCGTGAGGAAGGAATCAATTTTCATAACTACGATCACCCCTGCTTCTTGCCAGGCAATTGGGATCCAGTTCTCTGACCACATAGAGTTGCATGTGGACTGCATAAATATAGGTGGAAGGTGAGACAGCATCTGGTTATGGATACTGTCGGGGCCAGGAGACTAGTCTTTACAGCAATCCCAAGGACTCTGTCAGTATTAAACACAGTCTTATATGGCTCTGTGAGCCAAGAATAGAAATTCAGTGACAATAGCTCAGCATTGTCCTTGAAAACTTAAAAAAATTTATAATTTGTAAAACAGAAGAAAAGCTATGCAAATAGATAAATGACAAGCAATACAAGGTAGAGCTTGATTTCCACAGTAAATGTGTTTGTCAAAACTACCACATAAATCAAATACACATAGCAAAAATAATTCTCATATATAAAAACACAGAAATGTCTGGGATGGGGGAAGGTTTCATGAATTTGTCCACACACCACCACTGGAATTTAAAAATTGTAACCAGTGTCTCGAACCATCGCAGCCAGTAGATGTTTTTTGTGCGCTCACCAGCAAGTGCCCTACTTCCGTACATGTGCTGGTTACTTTCATCCACAAGCTCATGGCAGGTAGCAAAGAAATGTGTTCAGTTTGCAAAAACGTTTTCTATGGCAGGGAAAAAACAATACACTGTGGTATATTTGATTTGCATTTCCATTGTTCATGTGTACAAATAAGTGAGAGTGATCACTTGTTTCTCACTTTTACTGGGAAATCTTCGTACAAATGTGTGGCATGTACCACGCTCCTGAGATCTACTAGGAATGATGATACACCAGTCAAACCTAGCACTCCTTGTCAGCATCAGATGCTACAAACAAAGTTATATCCCGGACAGGCAATTAAATTTGTCAGAACTTACGAGCAATGGGTCCCTCCATGTTCACACTGAAACAATGAGGCTCAATGGGCAGACAACCACTAATTTAGTTGAGAAGCTCTTGCTTATGGTCACCAATTTAACCACCAAAGTTACCCAACTTCAGAGTGACAACACTGTCTTGAAAGCCCTAATCTCTGAATTGCAAGACATTCTGTCCACAAAGTCATGCCATACAGAAGCAGCAGTGGGGACTGTCCTCCAAACCTGAAGCCATGTCATAGAAAGACATCCTGGCAAGCAGTCAACATCAATATGCAAGGAATGTGAATACAAACAGAAGCAGCAGCTGGGACTGTCCTCCAAACCTGGAGCCATATCATTCAAAGACATCCCGGCAAGCAATCAACATCAACAGGCAAGGAATGTGAATATATCCAAAAGCTCCAGGAATCTAATTAGTACTATCCAGAAACATACAACTGCGAATGCAGTAGTTCAAGTCCCTGCTACAGAAATAATGGACTCTGGTCATGTTACTAATTCACCTGGTAATCCTGCTGAAGATGGCTACATTATGATGACCATGAAAAAATGGGGTGATATTAGGGCAGTGTATTTTAGTGAAAATAGCAAAATCCGGAAAAACTTTATGACCCCTATGTACAGGTGTGAAATTCCTCATCCCATCCTACTGTTTCCGAACAGATTAAAACTATAGCTTTATTTGTGTCAAGTTTTTACCCGCAAGTCTCCGCACGTGACGTTGAGAACTCCTGATGTCATTTCTCCTTTAGTTAGTTCTCAATGTCAAGTTCTTTCTATTTATTTTGACCTCAGAAGTGCATCTGAACTTGTTTCACACATTATTTTACTTCACAAACTTTGTGCTCATGGGCTTTCTGATGGTCATGTACATTGGTTTCATAGTTACCTTTCTAATCAACAATCTTCTGCATGCATGTTAGTCACTTTTTCATTACCTTTCAAAGTCTTTTCGGGGGGACCCCAGGGATGTTTTAGGACCTTAGTTTTTTAACATATTAATTAATATCCCCTGTAATGTAATTTAGCACTCTAAATACTTATTATTTGCCGATGATGTTAAAATTTTTCGTGCTATACATTTCACTGACAATGACATTTTGCCGCAAACTGATACTGAATATATACAAAGTTTAATTATGGGACTCCTCTATAACCTGTACAGACACTATCAAAGACCTTCAGGTAGAACTCGATTAAAAAATTAATTTCCACGCAATCCATAAGGATGTTGGGCTTCATATGCACTATAACTTAGTCCTTTTCTCCTTTTTGACAGGTTATTAATATTGTATTTAACTCTAGTTGGACTCAAACTCTACTATGCCTCAACTGTATGAAATTCTGTGACGTCTACTGTTGCCAGAAAAGTGGAACACATTCAGCAGAAGTTTGTAACAATGTACCAATATCTTTTCTTTCAATATGGTTATGTTACTTACAAAGATTTCCTGAAATTTCTAAAGTTTCATACTTTGCACAACTGAAGACTACACCAATACACTATTTTTTATTGCTGTTTATTCAGGCTGCAAATGTTACCCATCTGTTTTGGATACTATTGGTATTCATGTTCTACCTCGCAATTTAAGCAACTCTTCCCTGTATACTGCTACCTGCAATAACTCTCTGTCAGCTAGATGTGTATCAGCCCCTAACCATGTGGGCAAGCATATTGACTTTTTACATTCATTGTTCCGTGCATCATTGTAATTGTTTAAAAAATAACCAACACGATGTCACTTGTGGACTATCCTTTATTTTCATGGGTAGTCGTCATTCATTCTCTACATGTTTC
>Ga0123352_10010703_pt1 | contig 14416 bp, 11 predicted proteins | sample TergutLab28metaG_FD_89700 | JGI IMG/M metagenome (GOLD analysis project Ga0123352, IMG submission 89700) | Labiotermes labralis P1 segment gut microbial communities from Petit-Saut dam, French Guiana - Lab288 P1 | ecosystem: Host-associated > Arthropoda: Insects > Digestive system > Gut ... | reverse complement strand
TGTGTATTAACAAATTTGTATAATGTATTATATACTGTCAGTACACAACAATATATCAGGACAGTGATACAATATATACAATTAGGTCACATTACGGCTACATGTTTCAACCGTAAACGGTCATCTTCAAGCCAATAAAGAATATTTCTTAAGGTAAAATAAACCTTAAAAATGTTCTTTATTGGCCTGAAGATGACCGTTTACGGTCGAAACATGTAGCCGTAATGTGACCTGATTGTATATATCATATCAGTGTACTGATATAGTGTTGTGTACTGATGGTATATAATACAATATACAAACAAATATTGCATAGTTAAGGTATTGTTGTAAAATGTAATCTTTCACTTACACCAAACAAGACCAGCAGTGTAAGCATAACGTAACACTGAGACGCGTTCGTGCAACGATTGTTGCAGTAGAAAAGCTATAAATATTACATATTCCGAGAATGTGTTTGTAGCCTTAGGTATCCAGCGTGCGTTGTGCATGCGCCATATTGGCATTTGTGGCCTGACCAGCTAGACTAGATTTTTCCACATTATCTCATTAACGGCACGATTCTTGAAAGAAAAAAAGTTATTGAACAGAAAATTTGTGTTTCGATTTTCTCTACAAATTTTGTTTGACAAATTTCTCATTCTAAGAAGAATTCAGCCAGATATAGTCATAAATGTATATTGGTCTTCATGTAAAGTACCCGTTATTCTTGTGAGATTTTAATGAAACTAGAATATTTTAGATAGATTTTCGAAAAATTGTGAAATACCAAATTTTATGAAAATCTGTTCAGTGGGAGTCGAGTTGTTTCATGCGGACGGACGGACGGATGGACAGACGGACAGACGAAGCTAATAGTCGATTTTCGCAATTTTGCGAACGCTTCTAAAAACTACTCGTTTCCAAACACAAGATGATATAAACGTTTTTTTTTTAACGTGGACAACTTAACTCTCTATTTTGTCCATGCAATCAAATGCACGCTTTGTAAATAATTCAGATTAACGTCAGTATTTCTAAAAAAAACTATAAGTCACGGTTCTTACATTCCAGCTAAACGTCTCTTAGCAAAGAAAGGTTTAACTGAGAAAGACTCATACCCGGAGTGTTGATAAGTCCTTAGCCCGACCAGGAATGAAACAAGCTCGGAAGCATGTCAGGAACGCACGCGATTTCAACAACATGGAGACGCGAGCTGTTATCAAGTTTTTTTTCCTGCAAGGTAAGGCTCCGAAGGAAATTCACGCCATTCTGACAAAAACATTAACTTGTTTCCTTCCTGTTCAGGCTAAGGACTTATCAGCACCCCTGTATTTAGTCCGCGTTTTGGTTTGTTAGTTGGTTGGTTGTTTGGTTTATTTAGTTTAACGCTTTTCGAAAGTATGAAACCAAATATTAAACTAAACAGAACGGTTTATTTCACACATAAACGAAATGGAAGTGTTTTAGAAAAACTACGAATTCAGTAATAAAACTTACAGTAGCGACTGAAGACAGCGCTAAGAAGAAAGCAAGACACCAGAATACCAAAACAGTTTATAGTGTACAGTCATACTGGAAGAAGAAACATAGGGAAGTGACAGAAACAAGGACATGTTGCCGTGATAAGTCACACAAACCAATGTATTATAGGGCAATGGTGAGGTTTATTACGTAATGAAATGTCATTAAGCATCCAGACATAAATCCCCTCCTACTACGATGTATGAAAATGTGTGGGCCCAACTGTCGAAGATATTTTCAGTAAGACGCCAGTAGTGTAGAAACATCAGCATACAGCCAAAGGAAGAAGTTTAAGAGCGCTTGTTGTTTGATCTGAAACATTCACAGTTCCATTACGTTTTTATGAATGCTGTATACAGAGATCTTCATTTAGTGTAGGCGAGAACAAATGGCAGCACCTTCTGCAAATGTAACTTTATTGTCTTTTAACGCTCCGGCAGTGTCTGCCTTACAATCGCTCTCCTTCGATTGCCATTTTACTGCCATCTGTAAGTCGTTATTGCGCATTGCATCAGAAATAAATCTATTCCACATATCTAATTTCAAAACATTTTCTGTTTCAAGTAATGTTTAAAGATTATTTGTTGATTTTAACTTCCCAGAATTTTAATTCTGCGATTCTCGACATTTATTGAGGGATGTATGCTTGTCCATGGTAAAATTCTGGCAACTTCCACAAAAATTGTACATTATAACATAAACAATTAATTATGTTGGGCATGGGAAGAGTGTGACACAAATTAAATACAAAAGTAGCTCTGGGATTTATCTTGAAATATCTGTGGTAGTTTTTTTTGTGTACCTCTCCTACTTCGAACGATATTACAGAGTCTGGCGTGTGAAATGTTCGGTCACTTCTTACTCCATTCCGTATCTGTAACAGTACAAAATACATCCCTTGTTTTTATCGCCGTCCGGATTTAGAATTCAGGTTAGGGTCAAAGATTTGTCTCTTCTACGAAATATCCAGACCGGCTCTGGGGCCCACCCAGCCTCCTGTTCAATGGGCACCGCTGTGAGGCGGATGGGGCGTGAAGTTAACCCATGACCTTCTCGTGCCGAGGTTGTGATTGAGTGGGTTTGTACTTCTAAGTTGCCTTTAAATATTGCTTTATTAATTAAAAACTCCTTAGTATATTTAATTTAATAGTTCAAAGGAAAAAACTTCAAATTTATCCCAGAACTCCAATATTGTGTAACAATACTGTTATACAGTATTGTATAACAGTATTGTTGTCAGTAAGTAATCTGTTTCGCCGTCCGTAACGAATTTTTTTTCTTCGTAGTGATATTATTCAAAAGGATGACTTTTCTACAACTGCCAAAATACGATGTACTGAGGCTACGCAATTATGTTCCATTGGTAGACCTCTTGTTCCACCAATGTAAGTCGTCTAAACATTCTGTTCACACGGAACACTGGTAGTGGCAGTCACGTGAAAACCCTCTCCAGCGCCAACTTCTATGGTCTAACTATGTTCAGTTACAATGGGCTTTTGGGGGGGGAATTGAAATCGTAGGCAGAAAAGGAGAAGTAGAGCGCTTTCGTCCCCCCCCCCCCTTTTACGGGTCTTTTCGTACGGCTTCAGTGTATGGCTGGGTTCGGTAAATTTTTTGTACGCGTGACAACACTGTCAACAATGTAGGTAGCAGCGGTTTGTATGAGTTTGGCGGCTAATTTACACCAGCCTAATCATTATGTTCCCATTTCTGCCTTATTTAGTAAAAGTACTATTGTGTGAGGGTTAAGGTGCCGCGCTACAAATCATAAGGTCGCTGGTTCCATCCCAGCTGGTGTCATTGGAATTGTTCTTTGACATAAAATCCTTCCAATCGCACTAACAGAAGTGAGTACTAGGAGCATTTGCTGGGGGTAAAGGCGGCCGATACGTAAGGCTGACAACCTTACCACCATCCTGTGATCTAGGAACCTTAACTTTCTGGAACCCTCTGGGCCCCTCCGGGCCTGTACCGGCACACCTTTACCTTTACTATTGAGTGCTACAGTCAGTGCCCTGAATTGTGCAGCTGCCTTGCCACACTTTATGCCGTCTGTCTGTCAGACATAAGCGTTTTCACGCCTGTATTTATTTAAACATGTGTCTAATTCTGCTACCTGAGTTTGCACTTTTTTGGTTGTGTTAATATGATTGCCAGGTTGAACCCGTTGACTTCAACTGAAGTTTGACATTCTGTGGGCCGTACATCGTGATATATTTGTGTAATAAGGACCAACAAGAAGTGGTATCCATGTAGCAGGTTTCAGTCTGCTACATGGATACCACCCCAACCCAGCCACACCGAAACTCCAACACACGTCGAAACAAGAACACGTGACCAATGTGGTGATACAATAGAAAAGTCGCAGGCTCCTGATGATGGATGTATTAATGTCCGAAACATGTTGAGCATAGAAGAAGTTAAATAAAACAGAATGACTTGTGACATCAAGTTTGCCTCTTATTCTTCAACTATCACAATGATGTACGGTCCAATATACATAAGATTTACCTGTAAGCTATATGAAAGCTTTTAAATGCAGAAATCTTGTCTCTAGCTGCATGATTAAAAAAATATAATCGTAAATTCAGTTCACTTAAATTTCAATGTGCTAATTCAAAAGTACTGAAAGACAGTCCTTTACAGTACAAGAGACGGTGTGTGTAGTTTGAGTCATTTATAAGAGGAATTTATTGTATGTCTGGCATGAACTTAGTAAATAACTTATTAGGAAAAACTGCGCTTGAATACAAATATTGGCACTAAAGATGCCAGTTGGTTGCGAGGAGACAAGAAAGATATACCTTGAAAACTTTCGTGCATGGGTTGACCAGTGGACGGGACGAAGCTACAGTGCGAGTCGTAGCTTGTAGCTTGCCGACTGGACTATTGTAGCTGGCATGTTTGATAAATGGAAGATCTGTTCAATGGGGACAGTCTCAGAATAAAAGACAGTTAGGCAGTTCACTGCAAATGATACAACATTTGCAGCGAACTGTCTTTGGATGACATGTACACTGTGCTCTTTTAATGGGTGGATAAACACGCGTGGAAGGACGTCAAATCCTGATAATTATCAGCTTCTACCCCGTTTCCTTCACAGATACAAAAACGAAAATGAAAATGTGAAAGCACTCTTCACTTACCTCTCTTCCTGTACTCACTAAAATCCATATCAACAGTTGATGGAACACCCACGAAATTCTGAAAACAAATTTATCATTATTATTATCATCATCATTTTGTTACTATTATCACTTTTACTACCGACATTGTGACGCGGTAGCACAGTGGTTAGGGTGCTGTGCTACAAATCGGAAGATCGCTGGTTCGATCCCAACTGGTGTCATTGGAACTTTTCACTGATATAAAATCCTTCCGATCGCACTATGCCGCTGGGGTCGACTTAGCCTCTAACAGAAATGAGTACCAGGAGAGGAGCATTTCCTGGGGGTAAAGGCGGCCGGTGCGTAAGGCTGACAACCTTACTACCATCCTGTGCCGTTGTCATGAAATCTGGGAACCTTAACTTCCTGGAACCCTCTGATCCACTCCAGGCCTGTAATGGGACTGATTTACCGACATTGTGAATATTGTGTTTTACTTTCATTTGGTTGGTCAGGACACGGACCAGTGCTGGACTGTTCTGATCACGGTAAAGAAAGGTTGGGCTTCATAAAAGATTGGAAGTTTCTTTACCAGGTCTCAAGAAGATCTCTGCAACATAGGGTTAGTTGGTTAGTTAGTTGGCCAGTTGCTTGGTTAATAGCTGCATTAATACTGCTAGAAGCCTGTTCAAAAGTTATTTGAGAGTTGTTGATCACTTGCGAGGGCCGGGATAGCTTAGTCGTTACAGGGACTCGCTACGGACTGGATCGAATCCCGGTGGGAGAGGGATTTTCCATCCCTCATCCAGACCGGCGCTGGGGCCCACACAAACTCCTGTGTAATGGATGTCTGGTCTCTTTTCCCGGGTGTAAAGCGGCCGGGGCGTGGCGTTGACCACCCGACCCCATCTAGCGCCGAGCTTAAAGAAAGAGTAGAGCTATAACTTTTCTACCATCCTGGTCCTTCATGGCCTGTTGTAGGGTGAAATTGATCACTTCCAATTGCAGGCAGGCCACGCCCATTCTACTTTGATTCTCATTAAATGTACTTCAGTGATGCAATTGTTCACAATTCATTTAATGTGACATCATTTCGTAAGTTTTGCACAGATTAGATTATCAATGATAAGTTTGATGTGATTGACAGTCATAACGAGTCACTGAATGAGATTAACAATTGTCCTTATCGACGATGAATTTTTGTTTTCTGGGAGCAAGACACGCAAAGTACGTGGGACGTAATATTGAGGCGCTTTGTTTGAACCAATTTTGCCGTGGTAAAGCAATAAGTAATACACATTCTGAGAGTGTGTATATAGCCTTAGGTACCCAGCATGCAAAACGCATGTGCCATTTTATATCATCATTTGTGGACTGTCCAGCTGTGCCGCATTTGTGCACATTATCTCACAAACGTCACGATTTAAAAAACATAAAATATGTGTTTGGATTTTCTCTACAACTTTCTCTGAAAGATTTCTTAATTTAAGAAGAACTGAGCGAGATATTATCATAAATGTATGTATGTCTGCATGCAAATTGCTCGTTATTCTTGTGGGATTTTAATGAAAAATTATCTTGGCAGATTTTTTAAAAATACTCAAACATAAAAATTTCATGAAAACAGGCAGGCAGGCAGGAGGATGCTAATCGTTGCTTTTCATCATTTTGCGAAAGCGCCTCAGAAGGGTGAAATTCCTTCTATGACAAAACAGCACAATATAAACAGCCCCTTACAACAATTCCGACCCACAGTATAAAAGTTCTTTCACTGCTATGTCAGTCTGTCTTTAGTGAGTCGGACAATAACGCCTTGTACTGTCGTTGCAATTATCTTCCATATTGGAACATTAGAATTAGACTTATATACTCGTATAATCGAGTCTTTGCTATGTGTAAAATACTTCTCTCCTGCAGTTTGATTTATTCGACAGAGACCAGTGAGAGCCACGCGGTGGCGCAGTTGGCTGAAGCACTGCACTACAAACCGAAAGGTCGCGATTTCGATTACCGATGGTGTCATCGGAATTTTTTATTGACATAATCCTTCCGGCCGCACTATGTCACTGGGATCGATTCGGCCGGTGCTTTGCGCTGACAATCTTACCACATTCATGTGCCGATTGTCTAGAAATGCTGGGAATCACAACATCCTGCAACCCTCTGGCCCTGTAATAGGCCTGTACAGGAATTGCGTTACCTTTGCTTTTAGTCGCAGTAGTGGTTTTCACTAGAGCCTCGTACATTTTGGTGTCTGCCATATTGTAATTACTGGCTACGGTGGGATATGTTCTATTATGTTGCGTGAAAATCCCTCATCTTGCACAAAATGTGAACTGAAAGGACCCACAAATACACAGAACTTGACGATCTCAAGAGCCTTCATTTTTATGTTTAAATCCACCTTAGTTTTGTTACATATACGACTCCAATTACATTTTTGGCCCTTCCCAGTGGCCGCGCGGTCTAAGGCGTGGGTCTGCGACCGCTCGCCTACTGAGATTGTGGGTTCGAATCCCACCGGGCGCATGGATGTTTGTCTGTTGCGAGTGTTGTGTTTTTTCAGATAGAGGTCTCTGCCTCGGGCTGATCACCCGTCCAGAGGAGTCCTATCGAATGTGGTGCATCGTTGTGTGTGATCTAGAAACCTCGTGAATGAGGAGGCCATGGCCCCCGGGGGGCTGTTGAGCCCAAAAAATATATTTTTTAGTCTGTTCATTAAAATTCACATTTACTTTTTTCTGTCACAACTATGTATAAAAATACACGACCGTACACATTCGCTGCAACTCTGTAAACTCCGCCACTGCAGACTGTATTACCTCAAATTGACGGTAAAGGCCACTGCTACCCGGTATTGCCCTGCTGGGGTCTGCTGGCGTCAGCTGACGGCACATATTAGCAGCAAAACACAGAGTTCATATGGCTTCTTCACCTTCCCCGACTTTACAAATGCACTGACTAACCTGACCAAATTCTTCCCCAGCCATTTCTTTTATATGCAGTCTGATTTATTTCCTTGAGAGGAAGGTAACTATGAATGAGATCAACATGCTAGGCGAGTGACCTTAAAGAAATTGTATAATATTTTATATACCGTCAGTACACAACAACATCAATAGAGTGATATAATGTATGCAATAGGTTACACAGTGACTACATGTTTCGACCGTAAACGGTTATCATCAGGCCAATAAAGAACATTTTGTTTAAGGTACAGAAAGTTAGTACTCAATGGGATCCCATTTCCTTTACAGTGGAATATAAAATAATGTATAAAAGAAATCCTATTTATAACTGAAACAATTAAAATTAAGCAGTAAACAAATTAGTTGAAGATGTTCTTTATTGGCCTGATGATGACCTTTACGGTCGAAACATTTAGCCAGTGTAACCTATTGCATATATTATATCACTATATTGATGTTGTTATGTACTGACGGTGTAGAATACATTGTACATTCGTTAGATTGGACCCATCTGGCTTAGGGTAGCGATCAGTGACGGACTTTCGTAAACTCGGTAATGAACCTTCAGATTTCATTAAATATGTGGAATGTTTTTCACTGTTCGAGTTAGTTCTGGCAGCCCTCCACGGACCACTGTTTGTTAATCCATGTTTGAAAGAGCGTTTGAGTGCAGAACATTGGATAAAATTGTTTTAGCTTTGCGAATGAGGCCAGAACTCGGTGCTGCTATGCTCCTTTATATTTTGCCAGCCTTCTGTTCACATTTATTCAAACACTTTGGGGCTAGTGGCGTATTTGATCCGTTAGTCTCTTCTTTCTTTTTTACACTGACAGTTCAAGATACATTAGAGTATGTCTTTTATTATAAAGTGTAATCTTCAAGAAAGCGAATCAATGTTTCGTCACAGTTGGCTATTTCCGTGCTTCCTGAGTGACGGCATTTCTTTCACTGTGAGAAACATCTGAGGGTACTCTGATAGCCTATTCACAGGACGCCCTGAAAGACTAGGGAAGTAACAACCTAAAATTCAACATCGAGGTCAGAATTCCAACATTTTGCTTGGACGACAGGAAATCAGAATTTTATTTAAAGAAAAACCAAATTTAATTTTCGTAGTGCTTGCTACCAGTATCTTTGTTTTCCAGTAATAAAAGCTATAATTTTATCTGTTCCATTTTGTGGTTGTGAATCTTTCTTTCTTATTGTCAAGAAAGAAATTTGAGTGAGGGTGAGGTGTGAGGTTCTGGAGGTAACGATTTTGAAGATTATGGCCTTGTGAGGTGATGACGTATAGTGTGGTACAGATTTGCAAACGTTTCGGAGGCAACTGCTGCCTCCATTATCAAGGTATAAGATTATGAGTCTGTTGTTTTTGTTGTTGTTGTTGTTATTGATGATATTGGTGATGAGATGATGATGATGATGATGATTGGGAGGATGACGGTGATAAAGATGATGATGATCGTGAAGGCAGCAGGTTGCTCCGAAAGGTTGCTGTACTTGTCCTACTACACAGTTTAACATCTCAGGCGACGTTGAACTTCACGGATTAAACAAGATTGCAAACGGAGTGCTGAAGAATGTATTTTGGCCTAGGAGGGATGAAGTTACGGGGTAACTTAGAAAAATGCGTAGTGAAAACTTCCTAATTTCTACTCGTCAACATGTACTGGGGACCGCGGTAGCACAGTGGTTAAGGTGCTGTGCTGCAAATCGAAAGGTCGCTGGTTCGATTCCAGATGGTGTCATTTGAATTTTTCATTGACATAATCCTTCCGATCGCGCTATGGCCCTGGGTTCGACTCAGCCTCTAACAGAAATGAGTACTAGAAGCATTTCCTGGGGGGTAAAGGCGGCCAGTGCGTAAGGCTGACAACCTTACCACCATCCTGGGCCATTGTCACGTAATCTGGGAACCTTCACTACCTGGAACCCTCTGGGCACTTCGGGCCTGTAATGGGACTGATTTACCTTACCTTACTTCAACATGTACTAATATAATGGGTTAATGTGGCTTTAAACGGAGTTCATATAGAGCAGCAAACCTGCCGTTACACTGTCAGCATGTGTGTATTACACGCCTAGCATAATGAAGCCAACAATCGAGAAATTAAAGCTTTGCAGGATGTTTTCGAACTTTGATACTGTACTGGTACACTAGCTAGGTAGTGACTTGTATCTAGAAGAAAGAGAGCAGCTAGGGTATTTGAAAAGGTGCTTCAACTTCAAAGTATGTATTTATTAGACTCCAACCAAATACAATGATAATTTCTTAATTACTTTTCATTTACATTAACTTATCTGCAACAGGTTTAGGCTTCTTCTAAGCCATCGTAAGGAATAAATAAATAAATATATATATATAAGGGAATATGTATGTGTGATTATATAATTACAATCGAAAGCAATATATATGCATATTTTTGTACGTAAATTATAGAAAATACAGATGTAATATTTGGGGACCGCGGTAGCACAGTGGTTAAGGTGCTGTGCTACAAATCGGAAGGTCGCTGGTTCGATTTCAGATGGTGTCATTGGAATTTTTCTTTGATATAATCCTTCCGATCACACTATGGCCCTGGGGTCGACTCAGTCTCTAACAGAAACGAGTACCAGGAGCATTTCCTGGGGGTAAAGGCGGCCGGTGCGTAAGGCTGACAACCTTACCACCATCCTGGGCCGTTGTCATGTAATCTGGGAACCTTAACTTCCTGGAACTTTCTGGGCCACTCCAGGCCTGTAACGGGACTACTTTACCTTTTTACCTTTACTTTTACAGATGTAATATTTATTAATTTTTGAAAATACGAATGAATATATTATTAATTTCTTAAATCGAAGACCAAAACATACAAAATAATAATGAATATAAGTTTGCATGTTTTGTACAATTGTTGCAAGTATGTCTTTGTGTGTAGGGATGTGAGTGATGGAGATATTAGTGTACAAAATAAATTCTTTGTTATTTCTAATTTGTAATGCTAAAATTTGAGTTCTCTTTTTGCAAGGCATGAAAGTATGAGCGACAGTAGAACTGTAGCACCAGTCATCCTTAACTTCGGCTCTAGATAGAATGTTCAGTTTTAAGCTCCGGCCGCTTTACCACCAGAGAAAGAGACCTCAGTACCTCCTGAATAAGATGTTAGGTGAGTCGCGAACTGGTCTGGAAGGTTTGGAGAACAGAATAATGTCTTGTATCCGTCATTGATACAGCCACGGTTCCTGTTGCTCCACCCACATGCTAGTCACTATACTGACTGCGTTATCCCGGGTCGCTATTCAGTGTAACTGTCCTGTTTATTCTTACATGTGCACAGTAGAGAAAAGGGGGCTTGTAACTGAACGATAAATGGCATAAAATGTTCCCCATTATAACAGGATTTGAACCGAGACAGGCACGGATCTTACAGAAATGGGACACAGTTGCACAGAAATTTCTGAATGCTCTTTTGACCCAGATCACAAGGGCCGAGCACGTTGGCTCGGGCTGTTAAGATTGTCAATTGTATTGATGATGTTTACATTTTGAACACTGGCCACGACGCCAAATATTCTTAATGTTTCTGTGGTTTTCCTCTGTCACTACAGACACAAATGCCTGTATGGCATCTCAGTTCAACACAATTGCTTGCTTCAGCATCGATCGAGTTCAGTACTATTTTACCACCTAAGCGTTGGGCGTTACATATTTTGAAATACTGAGAGCGTTGTTAAATAAACATTACACTGTACAAGCAAAGAAAACAGGCAAGTTAAGTTTGCGTGCGATATAAAGCTTGACACCTTTTAAGCTTACTCTGAGCGTACAATTTTCAGCGTTCATTTTATGCGCCTTCGCGAAATTGTGAAAATCAACTATTAGCGTCGTCATGTCTGTCTGTCCTTCTGCCCGCCTGTCCGTCTGCATGGGACAACTCGGCTCCTATTGGATGAATAGGTACAGGTATTTAGTCAATAACACAACAATTTTATCTAATGATTTTATTAGAGGATGATAACAACTACATGTTTCGGCCTACTCCGGCCATCATCAAGTTTTCCTCCGGAAGATTACTAGTGCTTTATAAGATTTATGCTGTTATGTCACGAAGATGAGATCTCACCATCGTGACATAACAGCATACATCTTATAGAACACTAATACTCTTTTGGGTGTAAACCTGATGATGGCCGGAGTAGGCCGAAACATGTAGTTGTTATCATCCTCTATTAAACATCATTAGATAAAATTGTTGTGTTATTGACTAAATACCTGTACCTATTTATTTATACACACAACGGGGATGGCACATTTCAGAATCCTATTGGATGGATTTTCATGAAAATTCATATGTGAATATTTTTCGAATATCTGTCGACAATATTCAAAATTCTTTAAATTCCGACAACTATAACGCTTATTTGTTATGTTATGTTATTATCATATCTCGCTCATTTCTTCTAAGAACGAGAGGTGTTTCGCACAAAAGCTGTAGAGAAAATCAAAACATTCGTTTTACGTTCAGTAATTGTTTGTCGAAAATCATGCTGTTTATGAGCTAATAGTGAAAAATATAGGACAGCCGAGCACGTCACAGATGACAATATGGTGCATGCTGGATACTTAAGGCTACAAACATATACTCAGAAAATATAGTACTTGGCCCTGGTGCTTTTCCATTGCAACAATGTTTGCACGAACGCGTCCCAATATTATGTTTTACGTACTTTGCCTTTCTTGCTTCTTTCTTTCTGTTTTACTTATCCAATAGTAAGCAGTGAAGTGGCGCGCGGGGTAGCGTGGTCCGTATATCGACCCGCTACGAACTGGACGGACCGGGGTTCCAACCCAGGTGCGGAAGGAAGATTTCCCATACCTGTCTAGACCGGCCCCGAGGCCCACCCAGCCTTTCTTGTAATGGGTGCCAGGACTTTCTCAGGGGTAAGGCGGCCGGGGCGTGGCCTTGACTACCCACTTTCCTCTAGCATCGAGGTTGGGAATGGGTAGAGCTATAACCTCTGCTTCCCATTTTTACTTTCATGATTCGTGACGGGTTGACCTTCTAATTATGAAGTGGGTCCGTTCTTTGTAGATCCACATTTTGTTGATTTTTGTTTAAATTTTTCCTGTTTGTGACAGGAATACCCATCCTTATATATATATATATATTCCATGTGGGCAGGGTAGCTCAGTCGGTATAGCGACTGAGCTACGGGCTGGAAGGTCCGGGATCGAATCCCGGTGGGGACGAGATTTTCCGCCCGTCCAGACCGGCCCTGGGGCCCACCCAGCTTCCTGCAAAATGGGTACCGGGTCTTTCCCGGGGGTAAAGTGCTGCCGGTGCGTGCTGCTGACCACTCACCCCCTTATAGTGCCGCGGTCATGGAAGAGTAGAGCCATACCTCTACCCACCCTCTGGGCCACACAGGGCCTGTAACGGGATCACTTTACCTTTACCTTTACCTTTTTATATATTCCATAAAGCACAAAGTTTTGTGAACACAAGACAATATTCAACATAAAATCAACTCTAATGTTTGGAGTAAATTATTTTCTCATTTACGCGTTTTGTTAAACATTTTGCGTGCAGTCTATATATTGGTGTTAGCTTTGTGTTCATTAGCCTGGGCAAACCCCTCAGGGTAATGTGTCCGTTTAATCACATTACGTTTTACACAGGTTTCAGTGATTTCATTATGATATATACTGTGAGCCTTTAGCTCCCTCTCATACATATGCAAGTGTCGGACACCTTCCCATCAACCTGGGCCCATCCCCAACGCGTAACAGACATGCTGTCTAGAAAACTATCGCATAACGTTCAAAACTTTTGGACGTGTAGATTTACATAGCGGTGCCATTCAGAGTACTCGCACTTCGCTCCGTGTCTCCAAGGCCGTCACGTATATTTGCGATGGAGCGAAATATACCAGCGTTGCTGACATCTGTGTCAGCACAAGTGGAGGACAAGCAGTGTTATATACATAAAACATATCCTAACTCTGGTACTGAATACCTAGGTGCTGTACCCGCTGGGCAGACATGTTTCTAGATTCCGTATCTTCAAAACATATATCCAATTGGTCTCTAATTCACAATCCGATAATTTCAATGTAATATTGTCGATTAAATAAAACTGTAATGCATTTTGCCTTATAAGCCTAAAATGTATATTTTCTTGAAAGTTTTCCAGATTTTCTCAGTATACGTAGGAGAATCGTTTGATAAGTCAAAACAGGAATGTCCAACTCACGTAGTGCCAAGTTGTGTTAAGCGGCCTGAGGCCACATTTCTGCATTAAGTACATACCATAAAAATCACGCGATAACTTAAGAAGTTAAGTATAGTTGTGATGTGTACAAGTGCGGCCCGCGAACCAGCACTTAATATCGGTCGTGGTCCTTTGCCAAATATGTTGGACGCTTCTGTCCTAAAATGTCTGTGTCTGTCCTTCAGTCTTACTAGTTCCTAGCGCATAGATCTTCTTGGGAATTTCACATTCGCTCAAGTAATCGAAAAATCTCCCTCCCCCAACACTCCCCACTCCCTCCAACCCCCTTTTGGATACCAAAGCTTCATTATCGTGAGATGTAAGGATTTTATGACGCTGAATATTGTTTGTTATTGCAGCACTTACTTACTTACTTACTTACTCCATGGTGCAGAGTCCTTCTTGAGAAGCTAACTGGTTTGCAGCTAGTCAAGAAATTCTCCGCATTTCACGGAACCCGAAGGTTCATTGCCGCACTCACAAGCGTCCGCCACCTGTCTCTATCCTGGGCCAGCCCAATCCAGTCCATATACCCACATCCCACCTCCTGGAGATCCATCCTAATATTATCCACCCATCTAC
>Ga0123352_10010700_pt1 | contig 14416 bp, 18 predicted proteins | sample TergutLab28metaG_FD_89700 | JGI IMG/M metagenome (GOLD analysis project Ga0123352, IMG submission 89700) | Labiotermes labralis P1 segment gut microbial communities from Petit-Saut dam, French Guiana - Lab288 P1 | ecosystem: Host-associated > Arthropoda: Insects > Digestive system > Gut ... | reverse complement strand
CACCTCCTGGAGATCCATCCTAATATTATCCACCAATCTACGCCTAGGTCTCCACAGTGGTCTCTTTCCTTCCGGTTTCCCCACTAAGACCCTATACACCCCCCTCTCCTCCCCCATACGTGCCACATGCCCTGCCCATCTCATTCTTCTTGATTTTATCACCTGCACAATATTGGGTGAGGAATACAGATCACTTAGCTCTTCGTTATGCAGTCTCCTCCATTCCCCCTTTTACCTCGTCCCTCCTAGGTCCAAATATTCTCCTCAACACCAAAATATGTCTATGCCTAAAAAGTTAAATTTTGAATTAGTTAGACAGTTAAAACGTAAGACAAATGAAATGTTCTGCTAGGGTAAAATCTGTTTCAGAGATCTAATTGGCATTCTAAATATGTATTTGTTACTGTATACCAAATTTGCTGTAGCATATCTAGTGGAAGGGCAAGTACTGCATGCTATAGAAGATTGGGTGAAGTTTCTAATACTACAAGAAAGAACTCTAAGACTAATATTATTAATCAAAGAAGGACAAATTGTAGGTCCTGAAAAAACATAAAAAAGGAGCATCAAAGTGAAGCCTTCTAACTTGTAAAGTATGAAATTTTAGAAGCTCAAGAGCAAGAGCATAATTGTAAGTAATGTGACGAAAAAAGCGAGTGAAACAAAGCTGCAAATGTCTGCTGGACACGTTCCAGCTTATTGGCATCAGTAGCCTTAATTGTTCCAAACAGGTGAGGCATATTCTAATTTATATCTAACTAAGGTGAAATGTGACAATAATAAACTATCAATAGTAGAAAATTAAAAAGTCAGTGTATGTGCAAGTCCCAAAATTTTGAGTGATTGAGAACATATGTAATCAACGTTATGGTGAAAAAAAGTGTTTAGATTCCACAGGAACTCTTAGATCTTTGAAGGAGTCAGTATGAATTAAGGGATTTATCACACAGTTTGTAATTATAATTAATTGAATTAGTTTTCCATATAAAGGTGATGACTGGAGTATTGTCAGTATTAAGTCTCATATAGTTAGCAGCACACCAGCTGTGATTTGAATCAGCATCAGTTTGTGGAAGTGTACTGTCAGTTGCAGAGCTTATGGTAGGAAAAACTTTGATATCATTAGCAAATAAAAAATATCTGGAGTGTTTAATAGAATTGCAGAGGTCATTAATAAATACATTAAACAATAGGGGACCACAGACAGATTCTTGAAGAGCATCGGAAAGCACTTGCAAAGGTGTCAAATATTATGGCTTTGGACAACAAAATGAATATTTTAGTAACTATGCAACCAGCTGATATAAAGCATCAGAGAGCCCATAGGCCATGAGCTTATGTAAACGAAGTGTATGTATTATGAGGAAAAAGATCAAAGGCGCTACTTAAATCAAAGTCAGTTGCATCAGTTTGGTGCTGTGAACAAACTAATGGGGATATGAAGGCTAAATATGATACCAAATTGGTAATAGTAGATTTAGATTGAAAAAAACCATGTTGACTGGGATCAGTTTACATTTAAAATAATAAGACAAATGGTCATGTATAACAAATTTAAAAACTTTTAAAAAATTGTTAAGAAGCGATATAGATATATAATTGTTTTTTATGCAGGCCTTAATCTCTTTCTTATAAACAGAAACAATTACTGATTGCTTCGATTGCATTGGAAATTGCTACTATGATACACTGAATGAAAATGTATTTGAGTACAGGCAGTACAGTAGTCGAACCACCTATAATAATAAAACCAGGGATGTTATCAAGTCCAACAGATTTGGTTGGTCTCAGTCTTTTAACAGCTTTTTCATTGTTGAGGTCACTAGTAGTAACTAATAATATAAAATCAGGACAAAGAACTGGAATGGAACTAAGTGGTGGTGAAGTGTAAATGTTGGTTGTATGAAGTGCTTAGCAAAAGCTACATCAACATTACCAGTATCATCAATACAAGATCCGTCAACGTGTAACTGGATTCAAGTAGAATTATTCTTTTGAAATGTGAACACATATTTCCAAAATTTTTTAGGATGTATTTTGAAACTATCATCAATGGACTTAATGCCAAGCAAGCCTGAGAATCTGATGGCAGTTTTGACAAGTCTATGGTATTTTGAAAACTGACTATAAAAACTGTTATGTTTTTCTTGCTATATCTTTTGTGGAAGCAATTCTTCTTACGTATGTAGTATCTTAAAGAGGAAGAGAACCGAGAATGGTATTTGGTTTTTCTGATAGAACCACAAGGAAGTGACTGATCTATAGCACATTGCACAGCAACATTGAGGCTATTGACAGCAGCATTCATTGATGTGTTATTGTATGCAGATTTATAAAACATTCAGTTGATATCAGTAATCATAGGCTGTCGAATATATATGCTTTGAACATTCCCTGTCAACAAGACAGTAAAAACAAGCTCAAGCAAGTTGTTATTAGGAGTAGTTCAACGCACTTTATTAGTCACAGAAGACACATAGAGTTGTAAATAGCATCTCCTTTAAGTTTGGAATAGTAATGACAGGTAAAGACAGACCGCATACCCAATCAAAATCGAGAGTATTAAAATCCCCCATCAAAATCACCTTATAATTCTTAGGATCAAGTTTATTTTCAAAGTTTATTTTCTAAGAATGAAAAATAATTAAGTATTATATATATATATAATAATAATAAATGTTTGGGGTCTGTAATAACAAGAAGTTGGTTCATTTCATTGCTTTAGCCTTACAGGATCTTAAACTCAAATACTGGAATTCTGTTCCAAGAATGTGCTCATTCCATTTCCCCTTATACGTATATGTACTAAGGTATATACGATATTACACATCATGGTATGGAGGATAGTTTTGGAGACTACAATATGAAGAAAATATCATGGTTGGAGTTAATATTAGACATAAATTAGGTTTACCAGATCATAATAATTGCTGACACGAAGCATGAGGTATTGACCATCACTGATTATATAAACCTCAATTAGCTGGTTGTGTGCAAGATCCAAGGCTCTCAGTAAATGACCAAGTTGGCTGTGCACCTGCAATTGCCTGGTTTGTGAATCCATCACCACAACTACAGGTCGCATTGGAGACTTCCTGTCCACCCACTCAGATGCTGTGTATAAATATAGTCACATTCTTAAGTCCAGAGGAACTATACATTAGCTCAACAGCTTGCTGAATTTAATGGAAATAACTGGTTAGTTGTCCAATTAATGCCATATAACCTTTGATCGCTTGTTAGAAAAGATTGGGATTTCTGTGCCAATGGCAGTGTCTGAGACAAATTCATGTTTGTTGCAAAATCCCAGTTATGTGTATAATTTACTTTGTATTCAAAGAACTGCTATATTATGTTTCTGTAATGGAGCAAAAATATTTGGCGGTAGGTGCCATTGTCATCATTATTATAAAAATGTGTGTGAAAGTAAGAATTGCCATTGTGTGAAGAATATTCTATACAACATATAGTTTCTGCCCCTTGAGTCTACACTTTTATAAGGAAAGAATATTTACCTGTATATGGAGTGATCTGTTTCTCTTTCTTGCTAAAAGACTGTCTCAATTTTCCAGCAATTATCAACATCTTTTCCTGACGTTTCTGTTGCTTCCTTTTACTAAGAATGAACAGTAGACCCACAAAACCTGGAAAGCATGTGGATTGGTATAAATATTAAACTTCTTAAACTATGCAGTTCTGGGATTTTCACTGTGCTGAAAATTAAGGTTGTCATTTATTATTCTTGACACCATTTTATGTCTCTTCTCCTACATGAGTGATTTGTTTTCATACAGTGCACTTTCTTAGTATTTATTATGACAGTGATCTGTTTTTCTTTCTGGTGATCTGTAACTGGACTTGAGAAGTGTTGTAATTTCATGCTGTAGAGTTGATAGTGTTATTCAGATACATACATTGGGATTTATCATACTTGGTAAATGGGTTAGGATTTGGAAGGATATAATCATGGCTTAGTGGAAGGTACTGCCATAGCATTCACTGGAGACACTGAGGAAAATCGCAAAGAACATCTCAGGTTAAATGATAGCATGGACAAGGCATTTAGCATGCATGGAGATGGTGGACATGAGTACAGTTTTGGCCAGTAAACTTCAAGGGAAGAGATGTGGGTGTAATAGGAGGTAATATTAAAATGGTTCTGAGGGAAAGAGGGTGTAGACTGGGTTCAATTAGCAGAAGAGAGCATCAGATAATGGTCCGTAGGTCATAAAAATGGAATGAGAAGCCATTATATTGTTAAATGTTTTTCTTTTATTCTGCTGAATTATCATTATTCAACAAAATCCTAAAGCACATTGAAGCATTTGTCACAGATTTTAAAGTTCTGTAAGTAGAAATCTCACTGTTGCATGCACAGCCATTCATAAACAGTATTGTTGCTTCCTCATTATTGTTGAATTGGTGAATCAAGTGTTGCTTCAATGGCTTAAACAATAGGTAGATGTTCCAGAAAAGGCTGCAACAATACCTGTGTCCTAAATGTGCTGTGTGGGGTTGCAGAGCTGTGCTGAAGGATCATACCTCATGGTATCTCATTATGTAATTTGTTTGGGCTACTGCAACAACACTTGTGAGGTTGCCAGTTTCACAATAATGAGAAAGTGGGAGTGTCTGTGAATGGCTGTGATTACAAGAGCCATATTTCTATTATTGTGACAAAATTTTGAAACTCATACCAAGATGGGATATGTGCATCAGTGTGTCTGAGGATTATGTTGAATAATTCAGTGGAATAACTTAGCTACATGTTACATTGTGATGACTACTTATTTAATTTTTAATGATTCAGGGAGCCTTATTTAATGTCCCTTGTACAAATTTTCAAAAATAATGTTTCTCTTTGTAGTTGGTTTGTGAATCGGGCACTGTTTGAGGCATGGACTTGCAGAGTGAAGTTACTAGGTTTCATATGTCATTATCTGCAATTAGAAATACACTAAATTGTACATACTGTTGCCATATTTTCATTACTTACCAAGTATAACAATTCCAATTCCAATGAATGTGAAAATGAATGAGATTTCACTGTTGGAGAAGTAATCATATGTTTCTGGTTCAGTACAGTCTTCAGCATTACTTCTGTTTATTTGTTGGAGATGGTAACATTCGAAAATAACATTTTCACTTTGTTTCTCACAGCTGTCTTTAATTAATTGATCCTGGCATGCCTTATTCAAATCCATATCTGTGAAAGTAAAATTAATAAGCTTTTTGTTTAAGTAGGAGTAATAATATTCTGTCTTGCCCAACAATTCCAGGATGTATTTGGATTAGGCTGGATTGACACCTTCAAAGAAAAATTAATGAAGTTGAAGTTATGTTCATTGTGTTTTTAACAATATTTTTGGAAATGGTACTCACATCCATTTTCTGAAGAAGGTGCTGCAAATGGGTTGGTTTGAATGTCATCATAATTTAGTTTAGTTACTGACAGTATTATATCATATACTGACAGCATTTCGAGACGCTGGATTTGGTCTTCAGTAAATAATCTACAAAATAAAACTGTATTAGATAGAATATCAGATAATTACTCTTGTGCTCCAGAGATAATCTGAGCGATGTAGATGAAGTTAAATAGTTGTTTCTAACTCCATTTAACCCATTGGCTTATTTTGGTAGTGACTTATTATCCTATTTACATAACACTGCACTATTGAGTTTGCTGTGAACTAGCACTGTGAGAGGCAAAGTCACTGCATGAGAAACAGATGTTCTATAGTCTTGTGTGAGTGTTTATGATAAGTTTGATACATTAGTTGCAACTACTTTGCATGAACTTTATATAAGTGTTCTGTCTAGATAAAATCAGTTGTAATGCTAGTACAGTGACATCTCTTGTCACTGGTAATTGTTTTCTAGCATGGAATGAGGAATTGCAGGATGATTGTAAGTTGTTTCTAATGTTCGGGAAAAAGTGGTCGTAACAGTGTTATTAGCAAGACGTGTATACATATCTGTACCTTGATTCAGTAACAGACATTAATGTTTTAGACACAAGTTCATAATTTTTTGTGAAATTCGGTATGGAGCCTGTCTTGAAAGTTTTTAACTTATTATCAACAATACTGGTGTCAGCTGGTGAAGTCTAGACAGCTTTAACTTTGTTTACCATTAAGATGTGTAACTTTGAAAAGTTTAAACAACAGTAACAGCAGAGTGATCATAACATTGTAACATCTCCATAATGTACTTGATAGTCATCAGTAACTGATGAACTGTGTAACCAGGCAGGCAAAATGTGTATGGGTACGTCTGCAACTTCGAATGTCCAACTCATGGGGCTCAAAAATGCACTGTATAGTGGGCGATTTTATTTCTTGTTTATCATCATGTATTCCTACAAATCATTACTTAATTGAGATTTTGGGAATGAAATTGAAGTTGTAAGGTATATGAAAGATACAAAACTATGATTTTGTCTCTCACTTCATAATGGTGTGAAACTTGGTCTCTCACATCAAGAGCAGAACATAGGCTGAGGGTGAGTGAGAATAGGGTGCTGAGGAAGAGATTTGGATCTGAAATGAAGGAAGGAACAGGAGGATGGAGAAAGTTGCATAATGAGGAACTTTATGATTTTACTCTTCACCAAATATTATTAAAGCAATCAAATCAAGGGGAATGAGATTGGTGGGCATTTGACACAACAGGGTAGGGGCAAGTGGTGAGTGCTTGTGAATATGTTAATGAATCTTTGGGTTTCATAAAACGCAGGGAATATCTCCACTGGCTAAGGTACAGAGATATTATTTTGTATGACAACTTACATCATTCTTCACTGGACCCAGTTCTAATAAGGGCCAGCAATGCAGTGCTTGCCACTGTTCCAGTTTGCCGTTCATTGGGGTCCACACATTTTAATGTACTGCAGTATGGTTAATATTTGCAGGTGCCAGAAATGTTTTCTTATTGCTCACAGACACACATTACATGTAACAAACATGTTTTTCATTGGATGTTAAAGTTTTGTAAGGTAAGGGAGCCGAGAGGAAGTGACTATCAACATTTGTCGCATAAGGTACTGCGACTAGTAGACCAACTCCCATTTGTACAAGTAATTGAGGATTCAAAATTTGCATATAGAAAGGACATGCTATATGCAGACACACCACCAAAATAATAGTTTAAGTGATGAGGGGTAGTGAGGAAGTAAGTTCATCATTTGTGTAATCAGTAAATCAAGGAACTTGCTTTGGTACTTCATGTTTGTGAGGAATCCTGTAATGCTTTTTATGAGCCATTTTAATGTAACGAAATTGTTGGAACAATAATTCATCAAAAGTCTGTGCATTTACTGAAAACCTGACAACTTTCAGAACAGTTCATTTTCTAACCTAGTACTGAATGATCATCATTTCCATTGCTGAAGGAGTTTCTGGAGGACTATACAAATAGAATTAATGACAGTGTGGAAACCATACAATAGTAGTTGAAATAACAGGCCATTGATTTCCATAGTCGGATTAACCTTCATGGTGTAACATGTCTCAGTGTTCATGCAGACTGTCTGGAATTCCTTCCTGAATCATAAAATTGTGTATTATCTGTTGTGCAGCAGAATACTGTAGGATGTATGTGTCATGCAATCTTAACTTTCTGATAAACTTATGTAAATTAACTGCTAAGTATTTGGCACCATGGTCTGTGTTCATGTGGTACCATTAATAAGTAATTCAAATTAATAATAATTTACTGTGTACACATACCTGTTATTCGTATTATTGTACCAGAAGCGATCACCATCTCGTATTCTGGTAAACTGATCTTTAATTATTTCAGTGAAAAGCTCTCCTGGACCTTTATAAGTTTCCAATATTCCACCTACCCATACATCGACATTATTCATTGTATTGTTATATAACTTCATAAATGCTTGTTTAATCTGAAACCAAAATGGGGTACATTCTACTATACTTCCATGGCTAATTTATAGTCATTATTGTGTCATATATACTTATGTTACTGTACTTACTCTGACATTCATGTTGATATTCAAAGTTTCTTTGAGGTTAGAAAGTTTTAAGAAAGTTTTCATTCTTATAGTAGTACATTGTATGATGTACCATGTGACTAAATTCAGAATATTGCTATGATCTGTATGAGAAGCTGTACAGAAATATTAATTTTTGCATGTTTTTGCTAAACTATAATACCCTGCATGTTGCCTTATTTACCTCTGGATCTACATTTTTGAAGTCATCCAAATTATCTCGTCTCTTCAAGCCATATGCTTCACGGGCAGTATTGTAATCTGGAAGACCATGATCGCGGCCTCTTTGAATATTGAGTGCCATTAGGTCTCGCCGTGAAAATTCTAGTGGGCCAAACACTCTCCCTTTTAATGAAACAGGGAAGCATATCACATTTTCCATTTATGTAGTGTGAAAACTCCTTAGAAGAAAAATCATCTTTAGGGTAAAGATCATGTAAACACAATTTAAGAAGTTCATCATCTTCATATACTGAATTATACATTTGATATTGTGCACAGACTAGGGTAGGTAATGCCTCATTTAATTAGTCGGTCTGTTATTCTCCCAGGATCTTTAAAAGTTCTTCTTTATTTGTTCACCCACTGCTTTTATGATGAATGTGGTAATCTCTCATCTTGCTTTGTGTAATTTGAATATTTTAACTTTTTATGTGGTATGGTAGTGAATTGATTGACTAGGTACTCTATTATGGACCCGCATCATGAAGTGATGTAATAACATAGCTTGCACTGGGGAGATAAGAAAGAAAGGTGCCATGTTTCAGTCCTCTGCTACTGTACAAACAATAATATAGATATAGGACAAAGTATTGTAATCTATTGAGTATCTGTAACCTGACTTATGGTGTCATGTCCTAATTGTATCAGTTTTAACGGTTAAGTACCAACCTAGGATTTTTCATTGAAGGACGGCAAATGAAACCGCTAGTGAAGCAGTGTATGTGAGGTCTTGAAAGTTAAGTAACTGCAGTGAATTAGTAAAAGCAAAATATAGTGTTACTGTTTAATGTGGGTGGGTGTGGTTGTCTTCATAGTATATGTTCTATAACTTTATGCATGCATTCTTATGTATCTGCCATGCCTGAAAACACTGCTGGGAACTGTTCTGCAAAAGCAAGATGCTGTTGTCACATTGTTCTGAACGTGAAGAAGTAATTGGAAATAAGACCTTTTCAAGGAAATTCTTCATTATTGTCAGCAGGAAACTGTTGTAGGTGGCTAAAAGTAGCATTTGCAATGGAAGTTTCAATTCTGGCTCTTGTTGCTTTGCCAGAAGTGTGGTGTTGGAAGGTGAAATTGTATATTTTAAAATTCACTTCATCCACCTAAATTTGGTCTCTTTTGGGAACACAGCTGTAAATATTCCAAAACTAGAAAGTAGAATGCTTGGGTATTTTGGAGGAATAAAATTTGTTGGGACTACAGACTTTTTCGTTGGAGAATGAGAGTTTTTTACCTGGTCTGACAGGAATATTCAGGTCTCATCACTAGTCACTGTGTTTTCCAAAACACTGAGTTCTTGACATTGCTCTTAGTTCTGAGAGAATTCTTTTTTCCTGTTTGTGTGTGTGTGTGTGTCAAACTGAATGCTGGCTAACAAGAACACAGACACAAAACACACTGAATCACAGTCACTGACACAAAACTGTCATATCATGTAGTCACCTGCACCAGCTCACTAGCTCACCAGTGTTTACCAATTTCTGCCCAAAGCATCAGTCTGGTTGTACAGGGTGATCAAAAACCCTCTGTGCACCTGCTTGCTGTATTGTAATCATCAGGTGCACAGAGACTTTTTGATCACCCTGTATAAGTTTGACACCTTGTATGTGATACTGTGTCACAGAAAATATGGTGATTGAAATAAGGTGTCAAAAGTCAAACCCTAAAATTTGATATTAATTATCTTTCGCTAGCCGCATTCATGACTTCTTGATGTATCACATTTGGCTTTACACAGATAAGAAGCTTTAAACAATACTTTTGTAGCTACTGTGAAGCAGTAACATTAAAATTTAATGAAAAGCACTTCGGACCAATGCAAGTAAGGTGTGATGTGTCTTTCTGGATAGTATGTTTTGTTAGAATGTACTTGATGATGAAAATGTAGTTGATTACCTCGTAAATCTTCAACAATTTTGTGATCTTCTTTTTCACATAATTGGAAGGCCATGCCCATCAGTAAACGGTCAATATCTATAACATCATCTGCAGTTTTAGCTTGAATAAATTCCTACAAATGGAAGAAAATGTTCAAATGTTGACAAAAGCTAGTACCTTCAGTGCTGAAGTAAAGGCTTCAATCTGATCACAGAGATATTGTGTACAATATTTAGAAAGGGGATATTGTTATGCATTTAAAGACATGAGTAAATAAACTTTAAATGTCCAGCTACAAGAACTGAATCAGCAGTAAGTGAACAACACTGTCAGTGATACATGTAAAATCATAATGAACATTTTCAGAAGTATATGTACTTCTGAACAGGACACATGTTTCTATTCTTGTTAAATTCATGCACTTTTATTCTCCAAAGACAAAAAATATACATCTGCCTTCCTAGCTTTACAGGTGTGAACTTATTTTCCTTAACTTTAGTTGACTTTATGGTACAGAATTTTTTTCTTAACCTCTTTCATGCTAGTTTGTAGGTAATGAAGTTGTTTTCCATTAGTACATTTCCATGGAAACATGTTATTTATGTTAGTGAGAAGTATGCTATGTAAGAGCCCTCTCCTTCACAATTAGTTGGTAGTATGGTGATGTAGAAATAATCATACCACCAACCAAAGCATTGTCAAACAATGCCAGTTGCGTGGTTCATACCTGTCAGATGTTGACATAATAACATATTGGAATCCCTTTCATCCTTAAAATCTACATTACTTACAGATTTTAATTATAAATTTTTGTCTACTATTTTATGTATTTATTATTCCTTTATTTGGAATAACAGCTAATTTATGTATTTTATCGTGCTAATTGTGAAGGAGAGGCCTCTTATGTAACATACCATTCCAGTTATGTACTTATATTTCTAACTGATTGGCTGAACACAATGGCCAAAACATGTTGTAGAAAAGTAAATAAATGAACGTACAGTGTTCAAGTGTTGTGTTTCTCTGGATAATAGATCAATATCGATATGCTAAAGTTTCTTTTAGTGTATGTGACTTACAAATTGTCTGCAATTCTGGATCTCAGAAGCTGAAGGGTTAAAGTTCAATTGTGTATTTCAGATAAGGCATTATTATTCTTGGGACCGCGGTACCACAGTGGTTAAGGTGCTGTGCTACAAATCGGAAGGTCGCTGGTTCAGTCCCAGCTGGTGTCAGTGGATTTTTCATTGACATAAAATCATTCCGGTCGCACTAAGGCCCTGGGGTCGACTCAGCCTCTAACAGAAATGAGTACCAGGAGCATTTCCTGGGGGTAAAGGCGGCCGGTGTGTAAGGCTGACAACCTACCACCATCCTGTGCCGTTGTCACGAAATCTGGGAACCTTAACTTCCTGGAACCCTCTGGGCCTGTCCAGGCCTGTAACGGGACTGCTTTATTATTCTTAGACCGTTGTGTGATTTACTGCTGTTTAATTCTTCATCCAGCTACACTGTGACATTATTTGGACTTTCAACCATCTGCATCTGAAAGAGCTTGAAATTCTAAGAAAAGTGACATATTATCTCAAATATGATCAAATTGGACTTACACCCTTATGCTTTTCACATCCAGAATTATGAAAGGTTTCCTGATCAAGCTGAAAACACTGTACATAATGATCACTTTGCAGTCTTCTCTATCAGTTCTTACCTGAGGCCTCCAGAAACTGTTACAAGTACGGATAGTCCCATTTGGAAGCAGGTCCGTTCGTATCTTACAGCCATCTTTGGCATAATCCCTCACGTAAACACCTAGTGAAAGATAGTATGAATGCTTGAGGTACTGTATTTACATACACAGGTTGTGCAAGTTCGTGTGAAGACACTGCTGTGACATTCTGTGTATTGTCCGCAATAGTAAATTTGACATTGTCAGGACAATGTATATATTTACTTTATTATTGATGTCTTTCTAGCTACATATTTTGGCTTATTTCTTACTCAATTTTATTTCAATGATTAAACCAGCAAGTTTAAGCTGGGAAAGACAGAACTTGCTTGAGAGGAGCAAGAAACACAGTACATACAGATCAAATGTTTGGTGATGAAATTACATTCGAAGATGCCACTTGGAAGGCCAAGAAACAGAAGGGAGAAACACATGGAATGTTATGGCGACATAGGCAAAACTGCACTATCCCATAAGAGGTTCAGTGGTAGGCGTTTATCATAGTGATTGATTGCTAAATTTAGTAATATCAAAAATTAGTTATGTTTTGTTATTTTTTAAATTATTGATAATCTAATTTCTGATTTTTAAGTCATACACATTCCCTTGAATTTATACAGTGCTGTTTGAAGAAGTGTCTGGTTTTCAGACTGCTTACCTGGTGGTACCAGTGTATGTCCAAACCTGAAAGCTGCTGCCTGAAAGAACTGATCGATCTGGGGATCAATACTTGGATTGTAACCTGTATTGAAAAATAATCAGTCAGCGAACATGTGTTAATGCACAATCACAATTACTACATTAAATTTATGTTAAGATTCTATCTTTACCTTTGTATGGATCCAGTCTTTTACCTAGCCATTCTGGCAACCACTTGTTCACCACAATATGCTGCTGACTAGCAATGACCCACTTCCTTGCTTCATTGTACACCTTTTCATCGCTCCATTTAGGGTGTGTTTCACTTAGATATTGGGCTATGTGGTTGTGCCAACGAAACCACAGAATACCAAATGTCAGTAGAAATGGATTCTCATTACCACGAGGGTTTCCCAATTCTGTCAAAATATAACAATATGTTTTTTGTTAACAATATTCATGGCTGTATATGAAATATATGATATTGCAGGTAACTGATGGAAGAGTAGTGATCAGAATAATGCAGTTCCTTATTCAAACGAATCTGCTGCTGTTATGGTTTGCAAATGACAAGAAAATATTTCTGCCCAATAAAATTTGTTTTTGATTACTGTTGTAGGGAATGAAACGCTGTAAGTTTGTGAAACCACAGAAATGAGGAAGAGGGGCAAGATGAATGTGTTTCTAATTTGGGAGGATATATGTAAGTGTGATGGGCTCTGCACAGTCACCAAGTGGGGAGGAAAATGAATAATAGACATCCATAATTGGTTTTGATGGTCTGTCAGTAGTAGTAGCCATGGGTGGTTTGCAGTTAGTTTGTGAGTTTGTTACATTTAATTTTTCAGTGATCAAATTGCATTGATCAAACAGTCAAGCCCGCTGTAAAGCTGTGTACATGTCTGAAGAGATCATCTGTGTGCCTGTTGTGCATGGTGCTGATGATGCTTTTTCAGGTTCAGCAGTCAGGGCATTTGGTGCATTTAGTGCCCTACCTGCTGGTACTCACAAGTTCCAGGGTTGAAAGTACTAACCCAGCGCAGTTGTGGAGACTGTACAGGACTACTAGAAGCTGCAGTATATGAAGACCGAAGTGTTTCTGAAAATGAGGCTATATGCTGTCATGTATATATGAATTACCTGAGGAGACAAAATCTAAAGATTCTCTGATACCAGTTGAAAAACAAAGATTGAAACACAAGAGGAACTTGTAAGTTACGTATGGGACTATTGTCATAACTTTCATCACTGTTGCTCAGACTTTGACAGGTGAAGACGAGTGTGAAGTTCTTATTTTATGTACTCTGAAACCAAAGCATAGCAAGATTATCTTTCAGTGAGTTCAGAAGACATGTAGACTAATTTCATTTGGGCAGGGTTTGCCTCATTGTTGATTTGGTAGTGAAGGCATTTTATTTTTATGCCTTGGGGCACGTGTCTTTTGTCTTAGTGGTGTGGATGCACCACTGCTGTATGCTGAAGGTTTGCAAGAAATGTCAGCACCAAAATCACCATATGTGGTTGGTGCAGTGATGCATGTACATAATGTCAATATGGAGTCTGCATCTTCCACAGCCATTAAAAGTGAGTGTTATATTTAGAATAATGAGATGTGGAAAAGCATTGTTCTTTGCTAAAAAAATTATTCAGTTTCAGCTAGCCACTTTAATATATTTCTAAGAGTAATTTTTGTGTTGTATATCTAATTATTATCTATAACCTTACAACTTTCAGTAACATATTTTAGTCAACATAGTATGCTTCTGTTTGTGTATTAGCATGTGTCATCAAATTTGATTTCTGATGTTTTTTTTTTTTATTAATACTAAGCATGCTCCATTACATAGTGCAATACTACATGCTATGGTTTCTTTGATATCTCTATTGTTCATTCTCTATTAACAGTTCGAAATCTATTGTGTCTATAAATT
>Ga0123352_10010696_pt1 | contig 14419 bp, 5 predicted proteins | sample TergutLab28metaG_FD_89700 | JGI IMG/M metagenome (GOLD analysis project Ga0123352, IMG submission 89700) | Labiotermes labralis P1 segment gut microbial communities from Petit-Saut dam, French Guiana - Lab288 P1 | ecosystem: Host-associated > Arthropoda: Insects > Digestive system > Gut ... | reverse complement strand
TGCACCCTAAAAATTGCGGCCCCCTGTTTTAAAATTTTTTGCGCAAAGACGCAAAAAACTGGACAAGCCACCCCCCCCCCCCCCCCCCCCCCCCACCCAACTGTGGTGCTGCGACCCAACTAGGGCCAAGTCCTCCTCATTCACTAGGTTTCCTGTCACATACAATGATGCGCCACAGTCAGTAGGACTTCTATGGACGAGTGATTAGCTCGTCGCAGAGACCTCTCCCTGACAACACACAACACTCACAACAGACAGACATCCATTCCCCTGGTGGGATTCGAACACACAATTTCAGCGGGCGAGCGACAGGAGATCTACGCCTTAGACCGCGCGGCCACTGGGATCGGCGAGCAACTTTTATAATATAGCAAAATACAGCTCGCTAATGGAGGTCATTAATCGAAAAATACAAGCGTGTGTATAAGTGAAATGTCATCGCAAGCTAACGCCAGCTACCGTCCTACTCCATACTTAACGTGAGCATCTGATGTTTCCCACTGCTCAATAATGAACGAACCTCTCGTTATAATCGCATTACGTCCACTTGTATCTCGGGCTAACTGCCTGCGTACTAACTATACAGGCAAAACCGAAATGGCCGACAGCTTAATGTAAGCTCAGAGCGTATCTACAGGCGGATGTATTCTGCATGTCGCCTTTTCACTTCGCTCAACCCCTATATTGAGATCGAAAAGGATTTTCCAACCGTGCAGCAAGTTTTGCTCCAACACACAATCACTCTTCGAAACTGCAAATCCTTACACGAGAGTTGGTCACAAAACAAACACACAATGCAAAGCCTGTATTCTCGGTTCTTTACATTCACCTTTACTAAGAACAGTTCAGGTTCAAATGAACTGCTACGCCACTACATTTCCGTAGTCCCCACCAAACTGAGGTTTTTATCGTATCGTGGGACGAGCTCTTCTACTCCCTTCTGATATCAGCCCTTGTCCTTGTGTTAGCAGCCACCGTGTCAAAACTGTTTCCACTCACGACCTTTCTTAAATTCGTAGCCACCAAGATTTTTCTTCAGAGCTCGAAACAGACGAGAATCGCAAGGGACCAAATCAAAGCTGTATGTGGGATGTTCCAAGGTTCGTAACAGAATTATACGCCACGTAAACGTACTTCCCGATCGACCCACGCATAAAGGACTAATGATCGTTATTCTGTCCTGTGGCATGTACAGTGAGCGCCATTTTCTTGTTCGAATGACACGTGTGAACACTTGACGAATAACAATGCTTAGATTTGTTGCTGCTCTTCACTTCCTCACGCCTCCCCTATCGCTCATTCTAAGCAATTCTACAGGATCACGTGACATAAATGTTCTTTCCGAATATTTTCGTGTGGAAAATAAATCAGGGCTCACACAACAGGAGCCAGATTGGTACTAGTTACGAAATGGAACAAATATGGTAGCAATAAGACAGTAACAGGTACGCTTAAATCATAATGGCAGTGTGTACACCGCGGTAACACAGTGGTTAAGGCGCTGTGCTACAAATCGGAAGGTCGCTGGTTCGATCCCAGCTGCTGTCAGTGGAATTTTCATTGATATAAAATCCTTCCGATCGCGCTATGGCCCTGGGGTCGACTTAGCCTCTAACAGAAATGAGTATCAGGAGTATTTTCTGGGGGTAAATGCGGCCGGTGCGTAAGGCTGACAACCTACCACCACGAAATTTGGGAGCCTTAACTTCCTGGAACCTTCTGGGCCTGTCCAGGCCTGTAAGGGGACTGCTTTACCTTTACCTTTACCTTTACCCCCCAATGTGACTATACCACACGTCTCGACAGCAGCACTGCTCCGTGCATACTGATATTCTGTCAAGTTTAGCACGAAGGTCGTTCAAATGAAGACAGGGAATACTGTATGAAACACTTAATATGAAACAGCAGTTGATGATCTCACACGACAAAATCGCCGCATTACGATTAGTGAAACTGCAATGGAGTTGAAGATTAGTGTTGGTCCAGCGTGCACTAACGTAGGAGATGAGCTGTACTATAGCGCAGTTTGTGCACGACGAATTGCTGGGCGTTGTAACTCCAAAAATGAAGTAACGGCGATGGCATGTGTTCCGTGCTTGTCGAAAGGTACCAGCAGAAGGGGCAGAACTGGGGATTTTCACCTCTTTTGGCCCCTAAAAGGCGTTCTACGTGCACGTCACTTCAGATCGGATGAGGAGGTAAAGGAGGCGGTGCATGACTGGTTGGCACAGCAATCAAAAGACTCCATCTCCCGAGGAATTCAAGCCGTGGTGAAACGTTGGAGATGTGTAGAAAGTGGCAGGGGCTGCAGTAAAGATTAATATCATACTGTATCTATTTCGGTTACAAATATCTTTATATAATTTTACAGGTTTTAAACAGAATGGCCCTACCTCCGTAGAATTAAATGTAACTTTATTGCCAAGAATTTTTAAGTTAATAAGGTTAGGTATTTTGAAGAAAACTGTTTCACAGGAATAAAAGTTTGCAGAACACAGCCGAAACAGAAGAAAAAACCTGACAGGTTCAGCTCTGACAGGTCTGCTAAAAAAAAAAAAAATTAGAAATTTCAACCAAAAAGAAAAAAAATGGGAAGACCTAACACAATGAAAGAACTCTGTTTTGTAACATTCGTAACAAATCCCAATGGGCCTAATACTAAAGACGATAAAATATTGCACTTCCATATAAACTGGTTTTCATATAGACTTCATGCTTCAAGTTCAATAATGTTGTTGGCAATTGCAACATTTCTCGCTGTAATTTCAACCAGCTTTCTGCTCCTAGAATTGTAACGGACGCTACAGTAAGCGGCAGTAAGTGATCTGTGTTATCTGCCTGCCCGTATCAGGAGGCTCTCAGATAGCAGCCAAATGCAGCAATGGTATTTGCAACTTTAATATAACAGCACTGGCAACAGAATAAATCCGCCCTCACTTTAAGCAGCCATTAAAATAATCTAACAACCACAAACTCTGCATCTAAAGCGTGGAGAACTGAGATTAGAGAAGCCAGCTTTATGGTAGGAGAACGCCAATAATAAATTCCATTGTACACGATTTCATCTAACTCCCCCCCCCCCCCAAAATCAACCCAAATTTAAATTTTACCCCCCACCCCCATTTCGATTTCCCAACCCCAATTTTACCGAAAAAAAAATTCTATTTTAAACAGTTTCATCTAAAACCCCCCCCCCCTCCAAATCCACGCCAATCTTAATGTTATCCTCCAGCCTCATTTCGATTTTCTCAGCGCACGTTTAGCGAGAAATGTCTTCTGTGCACAGTCCAGGTCTCCTCCACTCCAGTCACATTCCCAGTTCATCGTAACTTGTTACACGTCACAACCCTAACAGAGGGTGACCTGTACCAATTACGAAATCCTGCAGTGTGATACACGAAGTTGCCGCAAGTTGTGACAGCCAGCACTAACGTCTATAGAGAAAACAACATGATTTTCATAAACTAAATAATAAAGACAATTTTAATCAACACAACTACCTCCTATTATAAAAATAATATCTTCATAAAATGATAGATGTTTCGACCCCCAAGGATCATCGTCAGGAATTAATAAATAAAAAGGAAGGCAATCAAATATCATCAATAGTCACTCCTTGGGGTTCATTGAAAAACACTTCTTAATGAAACATATACTTGCATCGCAACTGAACGCCTTCCGTTCAGGACTCTTAAACTGAGTGGTATGCCTCTCTGCCAATTCAGGGTATTTGTTAGCTTCAGTTTTTATCTATTCATGCCTGATGATAACCCATGGGGGTCGAAATAAGTAACATGTTATAATGCCAATACTGTTATTCTAACTGCAGGTAGTTGTGCTGACAAACTGTCTTATTATTCAGTCACTGGCGTCATTAGACAAAGAAGACCAGGCTCGCTTTGTTTTCCTTAATAAATAAATAAATACCCTCCCCCCATTTCCAACTTCATCAACATTTTGTACCGCCGTCCGTGTGCCGAAAATGTAAATCTGTTGATCCAGACAGTTGCATTTTCACCATATCTTAGTAACGGTGCTGAAGTTGGACGTAATATACACTGTCTGTGAGTGGTGTCCCAATACTCCAGCACCTGGGCAAGTATGAGATCCTGAGCGTAACGAGAAATTCCTATACGGGTTTTTCTCGAACTCCCGTCACATACCCTTCACATGAACTAAACAAAAACCAATGCAACAAACAAACAAACAAACTTCCATTTACACTCCTCTGCCATTATTCAGCCTACTAACATTAATTTTCCAACAGACTCTTTTCCCACAAGCAACGCGCTTTCTCCATCTGCCATTGTCAGTACGGGTTTACATCCTATTCAGTGTCGAAGACGACCAGCAGGAGGCCCCCTGCGACCGGATAACACTGGCCGCCCTTTAATTCTTAGCGAAGTTACTTCCAGAACCCATAACAGGGATCCAGAATACTGTCTTCTGCCAGAAAAACGAAATCCAGCCCCCCCCCCCACCAACCACGGGGTCTGCGTGGGGCTGTTCACGCCACTGCTCTTATTCTAGCAAAGGCGGTAGTTTGAGTTCGGCCGAGCATGATTTAAACAGCCTATAAACGCTCGAGGTTACTTTCAGGGTATCCTATGCCTAATTTCGTTAACACACACACACACACACACGTATAAGATGTTTGCAGCTATCACTTCATAAAAGCACCTTCCTTTACGTTTGCTGTATTCTCCTATGACGCGCCGATCGTTAGAAATAGGGTACGATGAGAAAGGGCACCATGCACAGCGAGTCAAAGTCACTGTTCATCAATTCTACAAAACATAAAACCGCCTCGTTCTTAGTACAGTAGCCTACGTGACTTGTAGCAAGAACTGGCCATTTTTAACAGCCGTTGTAATTGAAGTAACCATGAAAAGAATATCTCTGTCACCGTACAGGCACTGTCTGAATATACTTACCGTCTACGGTAGGTGCACACTGACTTTTGGTTCACCCTATACTTGTACGCATAGATCGTAAACGACTCAGTTACTTAGTAACGACCAGGTAGAGATGTTTTCCTGGAACCTTTGTTTTCAAAGGCGTGCAGAATAGGTTATGTTCTTTACTCTCAGCCAGAGACCAGTTTCATACTATGGGGGGAGGAGAGAGAGAGAGAGAAGGAAAAGTGGCAAAACTGCTCTGCATATGCAAGTTTATTATTCCGGTCTGGAGAAAGTCTCGGAATTTTCTGGCCTCCTTAAGATGTCTCGATGTACAAGCCGCTTGTGGCTATCGGAGTAACTATAGCTACAAAAACATAAATTTCGGAGTGACTACCGTCACAACAGCATTAATTTCGGAGTAACTGTCCTATTACAAAACACTAGTTTCGGAGTCACTACCGCAACAAGAACATTTAATTTCGTAGTGACTGTCGTTACAAAAGCATTAATTTCGGAGTGACTATCGCCACAAAAGCCTCAATTCCCTCTCACTGGTTACGCAAATGACTAATTTTCTCCGCGCATTCAATACTTTCCACACAACCGCATACAAGCTAATATCGTGGTATAGCCTAGGTCTGCATTCCTTGGAGGCAACATCATGAGTTCCACCTCGTCCAGTTCATCACTCAGCAAACGCAGCATTCGGAGCATGCTGAATTCCATAGTTAAAACAGTTCGAGCCCCGTCCTCTTGAAAAACAAAAGCAAATTCCTTCTCGTTTTCAATGCCTTACACCTGTGGAAAGGCAGCCAGTTCTATTATATCGAAACAAATGTTTCCAAACTGGCTGTTTGTGCATAAAAGTTATGTCCCATTACATGACATTTCGGCAGTCTACACCACAATATCACTTGTGCAGTGGCATGCGCGTCCTCAAAAACTCCGTGTGCCTGTTCCGCTCTAAAAGATTCGACAGCTCTAACGATTAAGAAGGCCACTAATCTCAAAATACTCGACCAACAAAATTACATCCACTTCATTTAAGATGAAATTTCCATTTTCGAAGCTTTCGGACGACATGTCAACACGTGACTCCTGCCGCTTATGCAGCACATACAGGTAAAGTAATCCCTGTACAGGCCTGGACAGGCTCTGAGGTTTCCAGGAGGTTCGGGCTCCCAGATTTCAATACAATCGGCACATGAAGTTGGTATGATTGTCAGCCCTACGCACCGGCCGCCTTTATCCCCCAGGAAATATTCCTGGTACTCATTTATGTCGGGGTACGCGGTAGCGCAGTTGGTTGAGGCACTGCGCTACAAACCGGAAGGTCGCGCGTTCGATTCCCGATAATGTCATTGGAATTTTTCATTGACATAATCCTTCCGGACGCCTATGGCCCTGGGGTTGACTCAGCCTCTAACAGAAATGAGTACCAGGAATATTTCCTGGGGGTAAAGACGCCTGGTGCGTAGGGCTGACAACCTTACCACCTTCTGTGCCGACTGTCATGAAATCTGGGAGCCTCAACCTCCTGGAACCCTCTGGGCCTGTCCAGGTCCGTAATGGGATTGCTTTACCTTTACCTTACTCATTTATGTCAGAGGCTGAGTCGAACCCAGGGCCATAGTGCGGCCGGAATGATTGCCAACTGTACCACCGCGTGCCCTCTTCAGCAACACAAACGGCACCGTAATTTTGGGCACACTGAATTGCCAATACTAACTAGTGATAAAGTTCTCAAATATTTGAACGCTAAGTCAACGTCACTTTATGTCCATAACAGACATATTCGATTTTCTGCTCCTCGAGTCGTGATGAGGCACAACACGAGGCAATGGCAGCCGCTGGTGAAACGCGGGGTAGAGAAAGGAATGGCCGCCCAGAAAGATGACAAAGTAAAAGTTTTACTGGCCAAATATCTGTGAGCAGTTGACACTGGCCCAATCAATACTGTTGTTTCGCTGAACTCTTACCACAGGAAGCCGGTAGGCAGTCAGCATGTCACAGTGTGGAAATGTGGATATCATTCCAAACAGCTGGGCGTTCCTCTACTGTTCCATTAATTGGAAAAGAACAAAACAATTCGGCAGGTAGAATTTAAATGACGCATGAACCAGCTACGGCAGAACTGTTCCCCCGGCCTGCGCCAGCCACTTCAAACACAGTGCTAACTACACGTACCACCTGATTTAACATCAAAAACTCATTTTAACGGCAAAGTGTATTTATGTGTGTCGCACGGTGTTCACAGTGATTATTCCCCTACAACACGTCATAACGAACAGGTACCTTGTAACGGATTTGTGAGGAACAAACTTGGTTTGCATGACCGTTCGCACAATTGCGAGAAGAGACTATTAGCTTCGCCCGTCCGCATACAACTCGGCTCCCACTATACGAATTTTCATGAAATTTGATACTTCCGTATTTTTCGAAAGTCTGCCGACTCTTCAAGTTTCATTAAAATCGGTCAAGAATTACAGGTACTTTACATGACGACCAATGGCCATTTATAACATTTTGCTCAGTTCTTCTGAGAATGAGGAATGTTTCAGACAAAAGTTGTAGAGTAAATCAAAACACGCATTTACACTCCAATGACATTTTCCGAAAATCGCGTCGTTTGTTAGTTAATGTGGGAAAATATGGTACCGTCAGACAGGCCATAGATGACAATATAATACGGCGCATGCGCGTTGCGTGCTGAATAACCAAGGCTGCAGACACACACTCAGAACAAGTAATACTTATTGTTTTTGCAGTGCAACTATGGTTATGCGAACGAGCCTCAGTGTCACGTCATACGTACCTTACTTATCTTGTTAAGCATCCCTTTCAATTAACTTCGGGCTTCAAATCATTAATGACATACGCGAACGCCGCTGCATGAAGTCAAGAAGTGCACAAATAACAAGGCTGGCAAGGTATTCACAACATTCGCTACAGCCCATGTGAAAAATATCGTTCCCGTTCTCGATTACACTTTGTTCCAACCAACCACCAGAAAAAAAAAAGGGGGGAGGACACAATGATGTAAATATGATTAATTTAAAATCACTAGCAAAAACTCCGTGTTTCGGAGGATGCAGGGCCGTGGGAAAACCTAGAGGCAGACAGGAAGGTGCTTTCCGGAGGGATACCTCAAGAGCAGAAGAAGAAAAGGCACACATTCTGCAGTACTTTTGTTCTTAAATAAACTTGTTTTACAAAGTGATAATATTTTGATACTCTAACACACCATCATATCTTAGAACTGTGCTCTTCTGGGTTATTATGCAGGGAATAGTTGTAATTTCTTAAAGACGTTTCGGGACAACCTATCAGTCTCGCTCTCATGGGTCAAGAACAAAAAACGCATAGTACACCTGTATGGGGAGGCTACTCTACGTTACGTCCAGAGATACGAAAGACTTCGAAAACCTCTTTTTTTTTTAAATTGTTGGCCCCTGAAGGTGGGTCCCATCAGTTGCCCCGAAACGTCGGTAAGAAATTACTACTGCTCGTTTCGTAATAACCCAGAACATTGCAGTTCTCATCTACTTCGCGGCGGAAGACTGAAATCACTATCATTACAGACACACAAAATCTCTAGGCATTTCTAACATACACAGAGAAAAGGGACTTAACGCTAAAACAACGGATGGAGGTAACGCTATGCAGAACAGTGGTATTCCCACCTACTAGACTACACTGCACCACAGTCCAGAACACCAAAACTAACCTTCAGCGACGTGAAAACCACAAACGTCATACGCCGAAAAAGAGAATTGTGTATAAGCTGTCGGGTTACCGAAATCCCACTACAATGAAAACTGGCTTTTCTCAATTCCGGCGGGCAAGAGACGTTTCTCTTTTCCAAAATGTCCAAGCCGGCTCTGCGGACCACTCGGCCTTCTTTTTAAAGTGTACTAAGGTTCTTTCCCGCGGATAAAGCGGCCGGGTCGTGAAGCCAACCGCCCACCTCCACCTTCAGCCGTAGTTAAGCGTGAATAAAGCGATACTTCTTCTACCGCTACATGACTTCAAGGCGTGGACAAGGAAAACTTTACTTTTATTGGCTTTTCCCTGGGGACAGAAGCAGCCGAATGGTACAGAAGCTTTCGTGACATGATGACTTTTCCTCATACATAACTCTGTCGGGCAGGGCTCCAACATAAACTGCTGAGAGCGCATGATTTATTTAGCGAAGTGCCTCGACTACGTACATTCCTTGAATTCTTAACATCGTTACAGGTCGTGTGAAGACGTTCCATGAAAAGTGGGAAGTGTAGCGCCTGATTCATTCCCTTCTTGCATACAGCTTCAGGTGTAACATACACATTCAGCCCACTGTGGCTTACGTAAACCAGCCCAAAGTAAATGTCATCACCACCAAATCTGTGTAAACAGAATAGCAACACTATTGTACAGTTCGCTGGAAGGGAACACGTAATAACTCGAGATGTGGAATCCGTCGACCCACGGGATTTCTTTCGGTTGCTCCAGTGACTGCGCGAACGGAGGCAAGCCGCTAGCTGAACATTCCTGCTGAATGACTGTCGGAGTAACAGCTACTGGTACCTAGTTCATTGCAGGCTGGGTGGGCCCCAGAGGAGGTCTGGACTACGAGCGAAAAGGCAAATTTTTGGGCCTGTCAGGAATGCAACTCCGGTCGTCCAATATGCAGACCAGCACTATAAAGAACCATGCATACCACTAGACGTTGTAGGCATACCAGAAAATAAAAAGGATTAGGAACATCGTTAAAACACAATGCCGAACTTCTCTGCTGTTCGTATACAGCAGGTGAAAACAAATACCCTGCTATAATACGACACGTAAAAATTCATCACATGTACAAATTTTCTTCTTCGGCTTCTTGCATTCGTGGCACTAAATATTACACTGACAGCCATTCGCGGTTCAGAGCAATGGATCAACACGTGGCGTTACACAAAACCACCTTTTGGTCTATCGGTACTTAGACCTACCGTAACTTAAAAGGTCGTTCACGTGAACATTAGTTCCATTACGCATTTTCGGGCTCGAGATTTTGATGGCGGTCCGCATTATGAAGGTTTCGGATGAACTCTTTCTTACGAAGTCCATATTCTTCCAAAACGTCGGTAACCGTTACAATCTCGGCCTGTGGCCTGACAGCCAGAAGACTATACAATGAATCGATTACCGTGTGATATGTTGGGAAGTAGAATAATAATTAGAGTTCGCAAATAAACTCTCTCTCTCTCTCTGCAACTTTTGTTTCAAACATTCTTAGCTCCCACAAACATTCAGCGAGTTATGCGATACACACGGACAGAAACGCACGTAGATTTTCAAGCAAACTTTCAGTCACTGTTATCCGATTTAATCTAAAGGTGGAATGTGTAGACAAATCTTAGCAAAATATCCACACACACACACACACACACACACACACACACACACACATACACACTAAATTTCATTGTTGGCGCGGATAGACCGAGACAGACGAAAATGGCATAGAAATAAGGGCAATTCTGCAACGTCTTGTAGCAAACGCCCGCAGGGAAGACGAATTTTTTAAAGTTTTCGTTTCGAAAGCGCACATGAAAATAACTGACAAGATATTCTTCAGGTGTTCGTAAAGGTGAATACTGAAGTTCGTGTTTCTCATGCAGACGATCCATTTCTGTGATATTACGCATCGCAGCACTGCAACGGCCTTGTGCAGTTTATGTGCCATTACAAGGCGTGACAGTGTGCAGTAAGTGCCAAAACACGGGACAACATTTTTTTTCTTTTTTCCCCGTTACAAATCCTCCTATAGAATAGTCGACTTCTTCCGCCGTCTCACTAGTTTCCAAAAGCTCGCGTGTCGGACGGTAACAACTGCTTCCGTTATCAGCTCCAACGTACAGTCCTAGACCCTGTCAAAGGTCAGCTCTAAGCGACACATGCACAGTTTCACAATTCGCCAAAAAAAAAAACAAATCGACTTAAAAACAAAAGAGATCAACTGGTTGATAGTAAAAAATCCCATCTATCTATAGAAAACAAATTACTCGTCTACAAAGGGGTAATCAAACCGATATGGAGCTACTGAATAGAACTGTGGGGTTACGCCAGCAAGTCCAACATAGTCATCATGCAGAGATCCCAACTCAAAATTCTCAGAGCCATAGCAAATGCACCCTGGTATGTAACAAATCATACTCTACATACACACTTCAACATTCCTTACGTATGCGACGTCATCTATGAAAGAATCACTGAACATCACAACAACCTGGACGCTCATCCCAATCTACTATCAGAGCCATTACTACAACCTATAAACACTAGGAGACTAAAAAGATGCTTGCCTTTAGACTTACAAGGCACCTGAGGTAACACTGCTGGATGAACACCCTGCCACGTCATAATAAACACACGGTATTGTAGCGTACTTTGTATAATAATCAAATTACCTTACAGACTGTATTCGTTCTGATTGCTAATAAAAATAAATTTAAAAGTTGCACAATAAATGATTCGGTTTTAAGGTCCATGTTATTTAATTAACGTTAGAGGAGGAAGTGCATGCCAGTGAGGGCAATGTAAATTCCGTCTGAAACGTTGGATATAATCTAAAATACAACCACAGAAAGCATAAATGTAAAGTTGGTTATAAATCATTATGTTGTTCTGCCTCACAGTGACCTTCCCACAACACGAACAATCTGATTTGTCCCATCAGCAGGTATAGCCAAGTGACTGTCGAAATGCGTACAGCACTCTGACTGTCCGGAACATACATTCCGGCTCCGTTTCGTCTCGACAGGGCTTTGTACCGGTGCCACTCGAAAACACTACAATTTGTTCCGTCTCCTTCTTAAATACGGACCGAACTCTTCTAACCGATTTGCATAACAACAATACAAACAATGAATACATTACGATCTACGCAGAAATATTTAAACGCCACCTGCAACGCATTATTTAAGGCTCAGTTAACAAACGGATGCAAGATGAAGCCTCGCTTAACGTCGTATGGAGCTATATTCGTCAGACTTCGTAACGAAAGTGTGAGTGTTATAAAGGGGCAACAGACCTTTTGATCGGTGGCTGGTCCTGACAATAATTTAGCCGTGACATGAAATTAATTCCAAATTTTGCCAATGGTTTGACAGCCATCGGGTGGCCGCGGCGTTCCCGTTATCACCCCACAGTGTTAATCATTCAAACATCCTGATTTCACGTTAGCAATCTCTGTAACTTTTTGTATCCCAATAAGGCTCGGAATTACGCGCTGTTTTATAGTGGATTTTGACAAGCTGGAACTCTGGGTTGGAATCCTTCGTGAGGCGATTATTCGAAGAGTGCAGTCGTGGGCTAGACTTCCAAGTTGATCTAAAGACAAAGCAGTACTGCACAAAATGTTTACTAACAAAATTAACAATCACAGAGTCGAACCTCAGACCAAAAATATTAACAGCCTCAGGTAAGGAAGTACCGGCTGCTACGCTAGGGCGTACGACACAAATTGGCCCACAGACCCGAACTAAGCTAAGCTAAACTAAACTAAACTAAACTAAACTAAACTAAACCAAACTCCACAGAGCTGAGTCCTTACTGAGAAGCTAATAGGACCTCAGCTAGCCAAGCAATTCCCCGCATTTTATGCAGCCCGATGGTTCATTACCGCGCTCACAAGCGACCGCCACCTGTCCCTATCCTAAGCCAAATCAATCTAGTCCACGACTCCCCATCCTACTTCTTTAACACCCACCTTAGTATGCTCTTCACATCTACAACCAGGTCTTCCACACGGTCTCTTTCCCTCAGATCTCCCCACCAAAAGCCTGTATGTAGCTCTCCTCTGCTCCATACGTGCCACATGCAACCCTCATCCCATTTGTGGTTCTTTGATTACAGAATAATATTTGGTGAAGAGCATTCATCAAGAAGCTCCTAGTTATTTACTCTTCTCCATTCGCCTATTATTTCGTCTCTTTTAGGTCCAAATGTCTTCCTCAGGAACCCTATTCTCGAACACCCTTTGCCTAAGTTCCCTCAATATGACGGACCAAGTTTCACCCACAGAAAACAGCAGGCAAGATTAGTGCTGTCTATCTTAATCTTGATATTTCTGGATAGCATACTGAAAGACAAACGATTCTGCACCAAATGACAGCAAGCACTCCCTGACCGCAGTCTGTTCTTAATGTCTTCAAAAATGCTAGAGTTGTTCCCAAATATATGAACTGTTCCCCCTTTCAAAGGATTATTACGTATCTTCACGTTGTGGTATTCTCCTGCATGCTGGTCTCGACCCTAAAGATGGAGTCAACAAGTTCATCCGCTACGATGGTACCTGTACTTCAGGCTACATGGCGTCACATCGTAAAAGGAATAGAAGTACGTGCGTGGTCGCAGTACGTCGAGGAATACGGGCGACGCCACCTTTTGAGGTTACAATAAATACAGGGTGATTCATGACATACGGACATTACTGCAGGAGATAATCACGAAGTTCTTTGTGATCAAAAAGCGTCCATATACAGTCATGCGGCGCATAACGACGCTTCGGCCAACGACGGACCGCATATACGACAGCGGTCCCACAATATTATAATATTATAATACTTGTCACTGTGTTACAACTGCCTACAGTATTCAGTACAGTAACATGCTGTACAGGTTTGTAGCCTAGGAACAATAGGCTATACCACATAGCCTAGGTGTGTGGTAGGTTATACTGTACTGTCTAGGTTTATGTAAGTAAACGTTCCCACGACGAAATCGCCTAACGACGCATTTCTCAGAATGTATCCCCGTCGTTAAGCGACGAACATCGGTAGACGTGTCCGATTTTGGACGGTTACAGTTACGGCTGCTTGAAACTAAGAATGGATGGTAAGGATTACTGAAATAAATGGCACAAAACAATAAACAAGCATAATTTATAGTATAAATTTAACTTCCTGAAATTGCCTTCAGTTTACACAGACGTGTGTTTGAAGCAGGTTATCGAAAACGCCACCGCCGGCTGGAACTCACCCTGCAGCTCGGTTGCGAACACCGTAATCTGCGAGTTCCAGCTTCCACTTATTGTTCCTGCTCCATCCGGTTGAATGTCGTTTAGTGTGACGTGCGACGCGCGGTTTAAACGTGTGGGTTTACGACAATTAAAAAAACCACCGTAACTCCGTAACCATCGAGAAAATAACCCACAATGATTTTAACATTTTTGATCGTAAAGAACTTAGGAAATCATATCCTGCAGTGGTATCCACACGTCATGAATCATATTCTGCAGCGGAATCCACGCGTCACGAATCATATCCTGCAGCGGCATCAACACGTCACGAGTCATATCCTGCAGTGGTATCCACAAGTCACGAATCATATCCTAGTGGTATCCACACGCCACGGATCATATCCTGCAGTGGTATCCACACGTCATGAATCATATCCTGCAGTGGTATCCACACGTCACGAATCATATCCTGCAGTGGTATCCACACGTCACGAATCATATCCTGCAGTGGTATCCACACGTCACGAAT